>Ga0210394_10000068_pt1 | contig 248819 bp, 233 predicted proteins | sample IncBWC12MmetaG_FD_160121 | JGI IMG/M metagenome (GOLD analysis project Ga0210394, IMG submission 160121) | Forest soil microbial communities from Barre Woods Harvard Forest LTER site, Petersham, Massachusetts, United States - Inc-BW-C-12-M | ecosystem: Environmental > Terrestrial > Soil >... | reverse complement strand
AGCCGAAAACGCTGGGCGCAATCTGATAAAGGTAGACCCTCGCGGTACGAGTCAGACATGCATCTGCGGAGCCACAGTGCGCAAGACGCTCTCCGACCGAGAACACGTCTGCACTGCGTGTGGTCTGATTGCTCCGCGTGATATAGTTAGTGCTCAAATTATTCTTCAAAGGGCTCGGATAAGTCCTTCAAACCGTAACGCAGCGTAAGTAATCGCAAGCGTGGTTTGAGAAGCCGTCGCGTTTACGCGGCGGAGAAGTCACCTCTCAGGATGTGTAAAATACGGGATTCTTGGGAGGTAGCCATGATCTACCGCTGCGCTTGGTTCCGGACTGTTTTTTTCTCGCTGCTTGCTTCGGTCGTGTTCCCTGTGGCGGGCTCGGCGCAACAAACGTTGGCGCCTCGCGTCGTGGACCTGGCTGCGGCGGGCGGCATAACTCTGAAGGCCACGTATTTCGGCGCGGCGCAGCCTGGGCCGGGCATTCTGCTGCTGCATCAGTGCAACCGCCAGCGCAAAGTGTGGGACGGTCTTGCCGAGCAACTCGCTGCCGCGGGGCTGAACGTATTGACCCTGGATTTCCGCGGCTATGGGGAAAGTGGCGGCAAAAACCCTGACCGAGCGTCGTCGGCGCAGGAAGCCGACCAAATTGTGAATCAGCAATGGCCGCAGGACGTTGACGTTGCGTTCCGGTATCTACAATCGCAGCCGGGAGTGAATCGAGACGCGATGGGCGCCGCTGGAGCGAGTTGCGGCGTGAATCAAGCGGTGCAGCTGGCACGACGGCATGCCGAGGTGAAGTCATTAGTGCTGCTGTCGGAAAGCACCGATCGCGCGGGGCGGCAGTTCCTGCACAATTCCCCGAATTTGCCGCTGTTTATGGCTGTGGCCGATGACGATCCTGATCCCGGCGTGGTGGAGATCATGCAGTGGATCTACGATCTTTCGCCGGATCCTGCCAACAAGTTCGTGCGCTATTCGGTGGGCGGGCACGGCGTCGAGATGTTTGCCGCGCACAAAGAATTGCCGGGGGCGATTGTGGAATGGTTCGACGCGACGCTGCGGAATTCGCCCGCTCCGCCCGCTACCCACACGCTCGCGCCGTGGTCCGCCGAATCCCGCTTTCTGAGCTTTGCCGACGAGCCCGACGGATTGCACAAGGCCGAGCAGATGTTCGCGGACGCGCGGCGCGCTAACCCCAAGGCCGTACTATTTTCGGAAGCGGTAATGAACCGGATGGGATACGGAAGTCTGGCTGCGGGCGACATCGAGGGCGCGATTGCGCTTTTTGAAATGAATGTGGCAGTCTATCCCGGCTCGCCGAATGTTTACGATAGTTTGTCTGACGCTTATCTCGCCGATGGACAAACAGATCTGGCGCGCCGGAATGCGCAGAAGGCGCTAGAACTTTTGCCTTCGGACACAGCGGACAGCGCGCCACGCCGCGATGACATCAAGGCGAGCGCCGAGCAGAAACTGAAGCAGCTCGGCGGCTCCGCCCAATGACTCCTGCCGCTGCAGTCGCCCGGCGCTGCACGCAGGGCCGTTTCCTGGGGACGCCAAGCTCCTGATGGGCGGTTTGCTTCTCGGTTTCAAAAACGCTTCCCGCAACTCAGTTGCCTTCGTCATTGCCTTGCGTCCGTAGGGTCGGGTCTCAGACCCGCCCGCCGTTGCGCCACGCCTGCAGCTATCTTTGTAACTGTGGCGTCGCCAAGACATAAACACGATGGCGCGCAGCGCTGCCGTACCTTTCTGGCGAGCACTTGATCCGCTGGTATCCGAGCGAGGGCGCTCGTTCGGCTGTTTGTTGTTGCGATACCGTGCCGATAACGTTATCTTCAGTCGTGGGCTAATTTTGTCACAACGAGGGGGATACATGGTCAACGCTCGTCGCGCCCACCCCACCCTCTCCAAACCAATCGCTAGCGAACCATAAGCGAAAGCCCACGCAAGCCATTGAAAATAAGCACCAGCGACCCAAATCAATCGCTAGTTTTTCGTCGCAATTTTGCCCCCTGCGCCCCGCCTCACAATCACTGCTCATCATTCACGGAGTTCTAATCGCTAGTCGTCAAGTATTAGAAATCGAGCTAACTCGCCCACAACAAACGAGAAAACATTTTCTAATCGCTGGTTTTTCGAGTATTTCGGAGCTTGCGGCGTAGCTCGCGAATCACGGCTCGCCAATCGCGCCATTTCTATTCGTTACAAATGAACGAACGCGAAAAATCACAACTTGTTCACAAGTAACAAGAAACCTGTTTCTATCCGGTGCTTTTGAGCGGTACACAGGCTTGCTATTTGCTATTCTTGCGCGCTCTTTCGCCTACCCGCTGCATTTCGAGATTCACCAATTGCCAGTCGCCACGGTAGAATTGCCGCCCTATGACCAAGCATCTTCCTCTCACATTGCGCTCCTGGCTGCCTCTGGCGGCAGGCGCGGCAATCGCCGTGGCGACTCTCTGCCCGCTGGCGGCAAAGCAGCACTTGGCTGCGGCCGCGCAGTCGTCGACCTCGTCACCATCGGCGGGGCCAGGTTCTTCCGCAAAACTGTACGTCGTGCCGGACTTAGCCGAGCGCGTGGCGAAATTCAAATTGGTGCATATGCCGTTCAACTCCGCGGAGCTTAGCGCGCGCGAAAAGCAAATGGTCGCGAAGCTGGTGGACGCATCTGGGCTGCTGGATTGCATTTACTGGCGGCAGAATGATCCGGAGGGATTGAAACTTTATTTATCGCTCGCGAAGAGCAAAGATTCGCAGGACGAATTGCTGCGGCGCTTTTTGAAAATCAATGGAAGCCGCTTCGATCTGATTGATGATGACAAACCGTTCGTCGGCGCCGATCCCATGCCGCCCGGCCGCGGATTTTTTCCTGGCGCGCCGTCGACTAAATTGATCGCGCTCCGCGCGATTGAAGAGTTCGTTCGCCAAGTTCCGGACAAGAGAGCTGCGATTTACAGTCCGCACAGCATCATCGAGGGATTGCAGCCGGAGTGGGTGAGCAGGGCGCCGGTTTACACTGGTCGTTACGCGCCGCGCGTCATACCGTACCACGTCGCGTTCGCCGAATTTCTCAAGCCCATGGCTGGCGATTTGCGCGAAGCTGCGGCGCTGAGCGATGATCCGGCGTTTGCGAAATTTCTGCGGCTGCGGGCTGATGCGCTGCTTACGGATGATTACTACGCGAGCGACATCGCTTGGCTTGATCTGGAAAATCCGAAATTTGATGTGGTGTTCGCGCCTTACGAGGTTTATGACGATTCGCTGCTCGGGGTGAAGACGACCTACGGCGCTTCGGTGATGATTCGCAACGACGCGGAGAGCGAGAAGTTGGCGCTGTATCAGAGATACGTGCCCGATTTGCAGGAGGCGCTTCCCTTGCCCGCCGCCGATCTGCCTTCGAAGCGCGGCAAGCAATCGCCGATGGAGGTGGTGGATTCGCCGTATCGCGCCGGGGATTTGCTGCACGGCTATCAGGCAGTGGCGGACAATTTGCCGAACGATCCTCGCATCCACGAAGAAAAAGGCTCGAAGAAAATATTCTGGAAGAATTTCATGGACGCGCGGGTGAACTACATTATTTTGCCGCTGGCGCAGCGCACCATGCGTGCCGATCAGGCCGCGATGGCGAGCGGTGAAGGTTATCTGGCCGATACGATCATGCACGAAATTTCGCACGGGCTGGGGCCGGCGTTCGCGCACACGGCGCAGGGCAAAGTGCAGATCAATGAAGCGATCGGCTCTTCTTATTCCGCGCTGGAAGAATCGAAGGCTGACGTGGTGGGCGAATTTTGCTACGGCTGGCTGATTGATCACGGCGCGCTGCCAAAGGAGCGGCGTAACATTACGTACGCTTCTTACGTCGCGGGAATTTTTCGCACCGTGCGATTCGGAGTGGCGGAGGCGCATGGCGCGGGCGAGATCATGCAGTTCAATTATTACGTGGAGCAGGGGGCGATCAGCCGCGACGCCGCGACGGGATTGTATGTGATCGATTTCGCTAAGATGCCTGCGGCGATTGCGTCGCTTGCGAAAGAATTGCTGGAGCAAGAGGCCACCGGGGATCGCGCGCGCACCGATGCCTGGTTCAAGAAATATGGCACGATGCCGCCGGAATTGAGCGCGCTACTGGCGAAGACGAGCGACATTCCTGTGGATATTGATCCGGAATTTGATTTTCATCCGGCGTTGCGATGACGGGCGCCCCGGGAGGTGTCGCCGTGACGATGGGGTTCTTGAACTTCTTGTTACTGGCGGTGTCGCTTCTGGCCTCGTATGGGGTGGCCAGCCATCAAGGCGGGAACAAACGCCCTTGCCCGGAGCCGCAGGAGGCAACGGACTCGAAGTTTCAGGTTGCACAGGTTTGGAAATACAAAACGAGGCCTAACGAAGAGCAATCGACGCTTACCATCTTAAGAATCGAATCACTACCAAAACAGGGAGTGATCATTCACATCCGGGTGGACGATATTCGCCTGCGCAACTGCACCGGAGGGCCTGAACCGAACAACATTGCACACATGCCGTTTTCGCGCGATGCGATCGAGCGAAGTGTCGTAAAGTTGGCAAAAGAAGCTGGCGCTGTTCCGGAGTTTCAGGATGGATACGACGAATGGCGAAAAGCCTGCGGCGGGGTTTATACGATTACCGTTGCTGAGGCGATCGAGGCGAATCAAAAGACCTTTAATGCGGGCCTCGGATGCGGACCGACCAAGTAAAGTCGTGAAATTACAAAATCGCTTGAATCTCGGCGTCGATCGAGATGTGAGTTTGCGCAAACCCGCTGATTTGAAAGGATTGGCCGGCGGCTTTGCTGAAGTGGAAGAAGCGGCTGATGTGGTAATCCTCGTCGAGGACGTCGAAAATCTGCTCGGTCTCGTCGTGCGAAAGGCCAAGCGATTCGATGGGCACGGATTTTCCATAAGCGCCCGCCGCCGCCAGATATTTGTCGATTACGTTGCGCAAGTTCATGGTCAGATCCAGACGTACGCGCCAGCGGCGCCGTACGGCAAATTCATGTAGAACACGTTTGCTTCCGCGATGCGCTCGAACGCCGCGAGCAAGTTGCGCGCGCCGTGCCTTGCGCAGAGCGTTAGGCCGGGCGCGGCGGCGACTTGCTCCACTTCATCCAGACTCGCGATTTGCTGGTGCGAAAACCAGAGCCAGGTGGCGGCGAAACCGCATTCCGCGCACGCGCCGCCCGGTTGCGCGAGGCGCTGGCCAATCGCCTCCGAAACTTCCGGCCGCAATCCTACTGGCTCGAAATCCGGCTGCGCTACGAAAAAGTACTGCGAGAATATTTCGGCATCCGGCTCGAAGGCTACCACGCGTCCGGGGAACGATTCCAGTTCCCTCGCCACTGCGTCGCTGAGGCATTCGCGGCAGAGCGTGATTTCCGGGCGCGGCGGGTCGCGTTTGGTGCTGCGTTTTCCGCGAAGATAAAGCGTGTCCGGCAGCAGAGTGGCGATCCAATCGCATTCCTCGCCGAGGTGTATGCATTCGGGCGGCGTACCTTTCAGCCACGCCCACCAATTGTGGCTGCGCGGCAGCAACTCGATTGCGGGATACGCTTCGTCGTAGGAGATGCTCGCCAAGGGTGCTGTTCCAAAACTTGTTTACAACGCCGTATGGTAGCAGATTGCCCGAGGCAAATGTCTGGACAGAATAATTCCGGGCAGTCGCAGATTGTCGCGAACCAAGAACAAGGGCTGCCCGCTCTGTCCCGAAGTGCGCGGAACAGAGCGGCCGCTACAAAACCGTCTTGTATGCGCAAGGGTCATTTTGTCGTGAGCGTGCGCCGCGGGGAGCGTTTGTTCGTGCGGAGAGCATCGGCTATTATGGAGGGCGTTGGGCGTCACACTGGCAATATTCAATCATGTTCGTTAAGCGAACAGGGAGGATCAGGTATGGCAATCTCGGTAGGGGCGGCCGCTCCGGACTTTACCTTGAAGGATCAGAACCAGAAGGAAGTGAAGCTTTCGGATTTTCAGGGAAAGAAAAATGTGGTGATTGTTTTCTATCCGCTGGATTGGAGCCCGGTGTGCACGAACGAGCACGCCTGCTTCGTGAATGATATGAAGCGATTCGAGCAGCTGGATGCGCAGGTGCTGGGGATCAGCGTGGACAGCGCTTGGTCGCACAAGGCGTTTGCGGAGAAAATGGGGATTCATTATCCGTTGTTGGCGGATTTCCAGCCACGCGGCGCGGTGGGCGAAAAATTCGGCGTGTATCTGGCGGAAAAGGGCATAACGGGACGCGCCATCGCGATTGTGGATCGCTCCGGAAAAATCGCGTGGTTCAAGAATTACGATATTCCCGCGTTGCCGGATTTAAAGGAAGTCGCCGACGCGCTGGAGAAAGCGAAGTAGTTCGTTGCGCGCCGTGCGTTGGCGGCTGCGGCCGCGGCAGGCGCTGCGCTTTTATCGGGGCGCAGCGTCTTTGTCAGGCGCAGGTGCTGAGGATTCCGCCGGCGAGTCAACCAGCGGTTGCGAAAATGTGCGGATGTAATCCACGAGTTGCCAGCGCTCCTCTTCGCTCAACTTGCCTTGGAAGGCCGGCATGGGGCGATGGCCTTCTGAAATCTTCCAGAAGAGTTCTCCGTCGGTCAACTTGCTCATGGCGTGCCCGTCTGTGAAATCAGACGGGGCGATCGATAGCTTCTCGGCGCGCTCTCCCTTTCCATTGCCGTTTCCGCCGTGGCAATTCTGGCAGCGGTCCTGGTAGGTGCTCATGCCTAATCCAATGGCTTTCGGCGTAGGGGGAAAGGGATTCGGCATTTGTCTGGCTTTTTCCGGCGCGGTCCAGTCGCTGAGGGAATAGACGACCACGCTGCCCGCGACGGCGACGATCACAAATGCCACGAAGATTCCGAGCAGGTTGGGTTTGAATCCGGAGTTGGGCTTGCGTTCAGCGAGTTTGTCGGACGCCATGATTCGCGGGTTTGCCTGTGGAACTTTGTTGCTCCGGTAAAATCTTCGCATTCTGGTGGAGGATTTTCAACTCGGGGCGAACCGTTTCAGTGCGCGGCGTGGATGACCTGGTACACCGAGATCAGAACAATGACCATCATGGCTACAACGTAGACGCGCAGAGCCCAGAGCAGGGTCTTGGTACCGAACGAAAGATTCATGCGGCCGAAATGAGTGCGGTGCTTGGCGGCGACAACTTGGTCCGCTTCGAGCAGAGAGAGGACAGCGCGAGGATCCTGCAAGCTCAGTTGTTCGGGCTTGACATCAATCGGTAGGTCAACCGGCGCAAGCGCGCTTTGATTTTCAGGAACCTCCGCGTAGTGTGAATCCAAGTTCGTTCCTCCTGAACCCTCTGCCAATTCCCAGCGAAACATTCGACCGCGAAAAAGGTTTATCCGCCCAGCCATTTGGGGAACACGGTCGCGAGGCCGAAGCCTAACCCGGCAATGATCAGCAGGACGGTGACGGCGACGCCCGCAACGTTGGCCCAGAAACCATTTACGTGCTCGCCCATTACCTCGGCATCGTTTACCAGCAGCAGCAGAAAGGCTAGTGCCGGAGGCATGGCCAGGACGGCGATCACGTTGACCGTCAAGACGACGAACTCGAGCGGAAAGTGAGGAATTAGGACCAGCGCCGCCGCGGCGCAAGCTGAGCCGAATAGCGTGAGATAAAAAGGCCATGCATCGCGCAGCGGACGATTCAGGCTGTGGCCGGTTTGCATCACCTCACCGAAGGCGTAGGCGGACGAGGTGGAGATGGCGATGGCGGCGACGATGCCGGCTTCGAAAATGCCGAGAGCGAAAAGCGCGGCGCCGGTGTGGCCGATTAGCGGCTCGAGCGCTTCGGCGAATTGCGCCGCCTGAAAATCCGCGGCATTGATTCCGTGATGAAACAGCGGCACGGTGGCCAGAATCGCGGCGATGGCGAAAACGGAGGCGAGCAGAGCACCTAAGAGAGTATCGAAGCGGCCGGCGTTGATGTCGCGCGGCTGCATTCCTTTATCCACTACCGCGCTCTGCTGAAAGAAAAGCATCCACGGGGTAACGGTGGCGCCGATGGTGGCGAGGATCAGCAGCAGAATTTCGTAGCGGCCTCCACCGGGGAACGGCATCCAGGTGAGCATGGCGTGGCCGACGGAATGCCAATCGGGGCGCGCGAGGATCGCCGCGGGAATAAATAAGCCGTTGAAGACGGCAAGGCTGAGCGTGATTCGTTCCCAGGTCCAATAGCGACCGGTGGTGATGGCGGCGACGACGATGACGAGCGCGCCGCCTACGGCAATCGCAGGACGCACGCCGAAAAAGCCCAGGCCGGCGCGGACGCCGATGAACTCCGTGACCAGCGTGAGGAAATTTCCGAAAATCAAATCGCCCATGGCGAAAAAGCCCCAGAATTTTCCGAAGCGATCGAAGATCAGTTCGGCGTGGCCGCGATGAGTGACGGCGCCGAGGCGCACCGTCATTTCCTGAACGATGAAACCCATGATGAAAGTGAGCACGACGAAGGGTATGAAGAAACCGACACCGTAGCGCGAGCCGTCCGCGGAGTAGGACAACATACTGGGGGCATCGTTCTCGCCGAGGAAGACGAGAACTCCCGGGCCGACCAGCAGCCATAGCAGGCGGACGCCTCCGAACTTTTTCGCACCCCCCTTCGATCGCGCGCGCGCGACTTCCCAGCGGTCACGTGCGCGATCTACGTCCTCGTGGGTGACGAGACCGATTAACTCCGGCGCTGCAGCAGACGCCACGGCGGATTGCGTCGTCGGGTGGGCCGTTTGACCAGCGAGGAGGCTGGGATTTTTGTCGGGAGCATCCATGGGTTAACCTAGCTAAACTCTTGGTATAAACTACGCTTAACCATCGGGAAGGTCAATGGTTCTGGCAGAATGCGTGAGTAAAAACTAATCCAGGGCAATTCCCTGCTCTGCTATAGTGAACGAGGAATTCTTGGAGGACTGGGCCAATGAGCGAGCCGGCGAATCAGCAACAGAAGCAGCAAGTGCAGATCAAGGCAGATGAAAAGGAATTACTGGGGCAATATTCGAATCTGGCGGTGATCCATCACAACGGCGAAGAGTTTACGCTGAATTTCATCTATTTATTTCCGAGCGTGCCGCAGGGCAAGCTGATCGCCAGCGTGATTCTAAGTCCGGCGCACGCCAAGCGGTTGTTGCAGGCGTTGAAGGAAAATGTGGCGCGGTTTGAGGCGCAGTTTGGGACCTTGCCGGAAGGATCGGGACCGGCGCCGGAGACGAATTTCGGATTTGTGCAGTAGGGCGGCGAGGAACATCAGGATTGCATCTGAGCCTAAACCGCCCGCCTACCCTAAGTTCGCTGACGCGAACTCAGGGTGAACGGGCGGCCGTTACACAGTCAAGAACAACGGCCAAGGCGCCCGGCTAAAGCTGGCCGCTACCAAGGCAAACCTGAGTCCGGCACAGTTGTTGCGGAAACTGGAAAGCTCGGCGCGGCGGGACGCAAGTTCAGTTTGCGTGGGATTCGGCGACGACCCAGTTGCCGCTGGGTTCCACGAATTCCAGGCCCACGGCGAAACCGGATTCCGAAGTGGTCTGGCAATAGGCGACGCGCGCGATGGCGCGAAAGGCGCCGGTTAGCGTGGAGATTGTCAGGCGATCATTGGTGTTCCAGCGGCGCGTGCTGAGGACGCGAGCGCCGTGCGGGCTGACGTTTTCCGTGAACGTGGTTTCCGTGCCGGGCAGCGCGGGATGACCGGTAATGTGGACACCTACTTCCATTGGAACGCGCGTCTCGCGACGCGGACCAACGGAAGTCTTTGGGATCCCCATCCCAAATCGCATCTTCAATGCTTCCCCTTTCTACAAGCAGGCTGCTACGTGCCCCAAGCGAAATTTTTTCTGGCCCTTCCCCTTCATGCGGTACAGCGCGCGATCGGCGGCGCCCAAAAGCTTTTCGATGGAGGTGCCATCGTCCGGATAGACGGCGACACCCACGCTGACGGTGATCGCAGGCTGCTGGCCATCATTCTTCAGCTGCTCGCAGATGCGCGCGGCTGCTTGTGCGGCGTCTGCTTCGCTGGATTCCGGAAGAATCAAGGCAAATTCGTCGCCGCCGTAACGGGCCGGGGTGTCAATCGCGCGGCTACCGTCTGCCAGCGCCTTGCCGAGGCGCTTGATGGCGCGGCTGCCGGTAAGATGGCCAAAGCGGTCGTTGATTTTCTTCAACTCGTCCAAATCAAAAAGCAGAACGGCGAAACCGCGGTTGGTGCGGCGGGAGCGCTGGATTTCTGTTTCGAGGACTTCGACCAGGCGACGATGATTGGCGAGGCCGGTGAGCGGATCGGAAGCGGCGAGCTGACTGACTTGGTCGAAAAGCTGCGCGTTATCGAGCAGCGTGCCGCCGAGAACGATGACGTAGCTCATGACCATCATGAAATGAGCGAGAGTGTAGGGAGCGTCGAGATGGTGCTGCGACTCGCTCATGGTGACGTGGCAGAGAACATTTAGCGCCGCCGCGAGAAACAACGCGCGATCCAAATACGCGCCTACGCGGTTCAGGCGGCGGGCGTAACCGATCGTTGCAGCGAGATAGATCGCAGCCGGCAGCAAGTCCGCTGGGCGCGGGATGATCGCGCCGGGATGAATCTTGGGCGCGTGCGGCAGCATGAAATAGAAGACGCTGGTTAGATAGGCGACGCCGCCGACCATCAGAGTGGCAGCGGCCATTTCCTTGGCAGGTTCGCGAGCGACGGGGATGCGGCGTTCGACGGCCAGTGCGGTCAGCAGCAGAACTCCGAGCAGGGTGCGGCCGGCCAGCCAACCGTATGAAATTGAATCTCCGGGCGTGGGGGTCACCAGCATGCCGCGATAGAAGGTCATGCTGGTGCCCGCTTCGATCAGGCCTGCCAGCACAAAGCCAAAAGCAAGAATGAGAGAAATTCGATCGTGAGTGCCGCGGAAGCGGACCAGGGCGTTGGCTGCAAAGGTGAAGCCGATCAGGCTTCCCGCCATTTGCAAGTAGGTGTCTAGGAGCGGGTCCGCCTGGTAGCCGGAGTTGCGCAGAATCCAGAGGGAAACGACAAAGGCGCCTGCTGCGATCGTCCATAGGAGGACGAGGCGAAAGCGATGAAGAAGACCCCAAAAACTGCCCGAACGAGCCACAATTCCCCCAACGAATTTACACCAACCCGCGAAATACGCAGCACGCAAGATGCCGTTCGTTCTACTGGTTCTAGTACTAGTTAAGCTGCTTTTTTTGTTATTGATGGCGGAACACGCGCGCCGAGTATGGCTATGCTCGGCGCGCAACTACTCGCGCTGTGGGGTAAAAACGTTACACTCTGTTACGGGGACTACCCAGAACTGGTGGCTCAGGACTTGGCCGGTGGAGGAGGTAGCTCGTGGGCCTGGACTACGCTTTGGAAGCTCGAGCGTTTATGCGAACCGTCGCAAAACGGTTTGCGTTCCGAGAAGCCGCAGCGGCAGAGACCGATCTTGGTGCGACCGCCTAGACCGTAGGCATGGCCTTCCTGGTCCACAACTTCGACTTCACCGTCGATCAGCAACGGGCCGTTATTCACAACGGTAACTTTTACGTCTGGCATTCGATCCTCCGATCGAGACTGGCTAGATTTTGGCCGAGTGGCGCGCACCGAGGGCGCATGGTGGTCGGGGCCGATCAGTACTTCGGCACCGAGGGGTCCACATCGTCGGACCAGGCAAGGATACCACCCTTCAGGTTCAGAATTTTGCGAAAGCCCGCGCGCTGCAGAAACTCGACGGCTTCCGCGGAACGCTTTCCGCTGCGGCAGTGGGCCACGATTTCGCGGGAGCTATCGAGTTCGTTCACACGTTTCGAAAGATCGCCGAGCGGGATCAAGTGGCCGCCCAGATTGCAGATTTGATATTCGTGGGGTTCGCGAACGTCGAGGATATAGAGATCGTCGCCGCGATCGAGACGGGCTTTTAATTCGCGCGGAGTGATTTCGGGAATCGAAGTTTGCGACGCGGGGGCTTCTTCGCCGCGGATGCCGCAGAACTCGACGTAGTCGATTAATTTCGTAATGCTTGGATTCGTGCCGCAGAGCGGGCAATCCGGATTTTTGCGGAGCTTAAGTTCGCGGAAGCGCATGGCGAGGGCATCGAAGAGAAGCAGACGACCGACGAGCGGTTCGCCGGCGCCGATGATGAGCTTCAGCGTTTCGGCAGCTTGAATCGAGCCGACAATTCCAGGCAGCACGCCCAACACGCCGCCTTCGGCGCAAGATGGCACCAGGCCCGGAGGAGGCGGCTCGGGATACAGGCAGCGGTAGCACGGGCCATCGGGATAGCCGAACACGGTTACCTGTCCTTCAAAGCGAAAAATGGAGCCGTAAACGTTGGGCTTGCCGAGCAGGACGCTCGCGTCGTTCACAAGGTAGCGCGTGGGGAAATTGTCGGTGCCGTCCACGATGATGTCGTAGTCTTTCAGAATGTCGAGGGCGTTGTCGCTGGAGAGATGCGTTTCGAAAGTGTCGATTTGAATGTCCGGGTTCAGGTCGCGCAGGCGATCGCTGGCTGCGGCGATTTTCGGGCGGCCTACGTCTTTGGTGCCGAACAAAATCTGGCGTTGCAAGTTGGTGGAATCCACGGTGTCGAAATCCACCAGGCCGATGCGGCCTACTCCGGCGGCGGCGAGATACAAGCCGAGAGGCGCGCCGAGGCCGCCGGTGCCGATGCAGAGAACTTTGGCCTGTTTGAGCCTGAGCTGACCTTCCATGCCGACTTCGGGCATGATCAGATGGCGGCTGTAGCGCAGGATTTCTTCTTTGGAGAGCGAGACTGGCGCGCTTGCGGGCGCGGGGTTCGCGGAAATTTCTGATTTGGTGGCCATTGCACAACTCTCCCGGTTAATTGTGTGCGCCGCCCGCGATTGAGGGCACGATGCTGACGATATCGCCGTCGCGAAGCTGCGTCTGATCTTTTTGCAGGTAACGGATGTCTTCGTCATTCACATAGACGTTCACGAAGCTGCGTAGTTTGCCGTCGTCGGAGTACAGGTGCTTTTTCAGGTCAGCGAAACGCAGCGTGAGTCCGTTAAGGGCTTCCGCCACGGTGTTGGCCTGCAATTCGACGCTTTCCTGCTTGCCCGCGTAAGCGCGCAGCGGCGTGGGGATGATCACTTTCACTGGCATTCGCATTCCTTCCGCCGGCCCGGGCTTGTGCTAACCATCCGTGGCGCAGCGATTCGGGTTTGGCGGAATACTTTAACTTAGATGCTGGCAGAGTGGGCGGAAGATTCAATGGCCTCGGAGTCGTAGGCGGAGCGGTCGTCGCGCAAGCGCCAGGAATTCATATCGCGCGGCTGGCCGGATTGCACGCTGACGATGATGTAGCTGTACCAGGGCCAGGCATGTTCGCGATCGAATTCGCTGGGGCGCGCGGGAGCGTCCGGGTGCGAGTGATACCAGCCGATCAGTTCGATATTTTTTTCGCGCGCGGTTTTCTCGGCCAGTTGCACGTCGCCGGGCGTGACTTCGAAGCGATTGCGCGGCGAATCGTCGCGACGATTGGCGAGGGCTAGGAGCGCTATCACTTCGCGCGAGCCATCGCCATCGCGGCCGAGGATGGCGCCGCAACATTCGTACGGGTAGGTCTCGACGCCGTGGGCGCGGATTTGGGCTGCGAGTTCTTCGCGGATTTTCAGCAGCGGGGCGCTCATACTTCGCTCCAAAATTGTTCCGTTAGATATTTTTCGCCGGAATCGGGGAAGACGGTGACGATTACGGCGCGCTCGCCCGCGCCTAACCTGCGGGCGACGTCCATGCAGGCCCAGAGTGCGGCGCCGGAACTGACGCCGCCGAGGATGCCTTCTTCGCGCGCGAGGCGGCGGACGAGCTGGTGGGCATCTTCGGTGCGGACCGCGAGGTCTTCATCGGCCAGGCTTGCGTCGTAGATGCGCGGGACGATCGCGGTGGCCAGGTGCTTCAATCCTTCCAGGCCGTGAAAGCCGGAGTCGGGCTGAAAACTGATGCAGCGGATCGCGGGATTGAATTCCTTCAGGCGGCGCGTGGTGCCTACGAATGTGCCCGTAGTGCCAAGCCCTGCGACGAAATGGGTGATGGTGCCGTTGGTTTGCTGCCAGATTTCAGGAGCGGTGGTGGCGTAATGCGCGGCGGGATTCGCGGGATTGCTGTACTGGTCCGGATAGAAATATTTTTCGCGATCTGACTCGTAGATTTCGCGGACGCGGCGGATTGCGCCGTCGGTGCCTTCGTCGCCCGGCGTATAGACGATGTCCACGCCGTAGGCTGCGAGAATGTGTTTGCGTTCGGGCGAGGCGCTGGTGGGAAGGCAGAGCTTGACGCGGTAGCCGAGCGCGGCGCCGATCATGGCGTAGGCGATGCCGGTGTTGCCGCTGGTCGCGTCGAGGATTATTTTTCCGGGGCGCAGGTCGCCGGAGCGTTCGCCGGCGCGAATCATGGAATAACCTGCGCGGTCCTTCACGGAGCCGCCGGGATTGAACCATTCGGCTTTGGCGTAAAATTCCACGTTGGAGAAGCCGGTGACGATGCGCTCCAGGCGCAGGAGCGGAGTGTTGCCGATGCGGTCGAGCAGATGTTCGCCGACTTTGGCATTGGCGGCGGTGACTGGGTCGTGCGCGGCGACTGTCGGTTTGTTAGCTGCGTTCACGGTCCGTGGATCCTGTTTCTTCTTGAGGCTCGGGCGAGCTTTGCGACGCGCTTCACGACGAGAAACGGCGAGCCTGCGGTTTAGATGCTGCGAAAAACTCTTGCTATTCAGGTATCTTCAGTCAGTACTGACAAACTGCCGGTTCGGTTCAGATCGAAACCGGGCCAGCAATATTCGCATAGGATTGCGGCGGCGGCAAATTGGTTGGACGGCTTGGCTGGTTGGAGCGATTTTTGTCTTTACAGGCAGGCGGGCGAGTCCCTATTCTGGAGTGGCCATGTGGTATGTGAACAAACTATTCGATCAGCCGACCGTGGAATCGATTTCCGCGAAGGGCTTCCTGGTGCGCAACTCTGGCGGGGTGGTGCGCATTGAAAAATATAATTGCGGCGCGGAGCTGCGCAAGACGCCGGAAGGCGTTTTCCAGATGACTGAGATTCCCTGCATCATGATGCAGGGGCAATTCACGTCGCTGTGGGATGCGGGGTATCAGAAATTTCTGATCGGGCATGAAGGGAAGAAATTTCCGGTTCAGGTGCACCAGCTGGGTGATTTGCGGCGCTTCAATGAAGAATTGCGGACGGCGTTGGGTGTGGCGACTTACTACAATGAGGCGCTGGGTTCGACTTGCGCTTTTAGCGTGTATGACCGGGTGAAGGGGCGTCCCGGGGATGTACCGGATGAAAGTGTTGGAGCGCACGAAGAGGCAGAGCACTAAACCTCGTTTGCATTCCGCTGCGTGTCAGAGAAAAGCAGATCCCTCACCGGCTTCCGCGGGTTCGGGATAACAGTTTCGCTAACTTTCCGCTAAATGCGACCTCGCAGGCTTGCCTGCGTTCTGAAACGAATCACAATTTAATGTTTTCGAGGTGACGGCGGAGTCGTGCCGCGTCCACGCGATGTTGGGTGAAGAATTGCGCGCCGACGAAAATTACGGGGACGTCGTTGCTGTAGCGGGCATGCAGCGCGGGATCGTCGTCAATGTCCACTTCTTGCAGGCGGGCGCCCAGCGCGGCCAGGACCGGTGCCATTGCGGACCTGGCTTCTTCGCAGAGGTGGCAGCCTTCGCGCATGTACATGGTGACGTCGCGGGGAGTGGCTAGGGCTAAGCGGCCTTCTTCGCTGCGGCGGTAAAAATCGCTGCCGCCATCGGGAGTGAGGAGTCCTCGCTCGACGAGATCTGTCACCGCGTCGAGCACCGCTTCGCGTTCGCCGGGGACATTACCGCCTGCGAATTCGAAGAGCGTGTGCAGATCGAGCGAGGAGCGTTCGAGTTGGTCGAATGTGGAGAGAATGCGCTGCGCGACGGTTTGCATGGCGTTTGTAGGCGCGAGATTTTTCGAGCGTTGTCGCGTTATGGCTTGATGGTGTAGAACTGCTGAAACGGGCCGATGGACGGATAAAATGCGCGCGAGCGGAAGAGTTCCGCGATCTGGCGGATGTGGCCCAGGTCGTGGAACGCCCACTCGTTCATTAGTTGGCCGACGGTGATCGGGCCGATTTTGGCGTGTTGGCCGCCGCGCGCGAGAACACTGGACGGCACGTAACGCAACGCGGAAAGGCTGCGGTCGCGCTCGTGGCAGAATTTTTTCAGGTTTTCGCGGGCTTTGCTGCTGGAGTAGCGGCCTGCGGCGTACGCGCCGTTCTGATCGTAGGCATCGAGCTGCGGATTATTTTTTTCGAGCATCAGCTGGATGCGGTCGCGGAAGCCTACGACTTCGACGTCCGCCAGATGCGCGAGGACTTCGCTGATGGACCAGCGATCGGAGGCGGGCTTCCAGTGCAACTGCTCGTCGCTGGCGGTCCAGACGATTTTTTCGATGATAATTGGAGTTTGCTCCAGGACGGGTAGGCCCGGCAGAGCGTCTAGGCTTGGAGTAGCGGCCATCGAATCCTCCCGAAAACCCGCGCAGAAATTCTTTTATACAGGAATGCGCGGAGGTTGTCGAAGGGGCGCTTGTGCGGGGGCGGTGGCGCGTGGTACACCGAAGTGCAGGGTTTCGCCGAGGGACGCGCGCTGATCGGGGCGCAGCGGCATACGAGGTGCAGCGGCATGGCGCAGGTTCTGGCTCTGGTGGACGATTTATTTTTTCAGGCGAAGATTCTGGAGACTGCGAAGCATTTGGGAATCGCGGTGCACACCAGCACGACGAGCGACGCGCTGCTCGCGGAAATTGCGAAGGAAACGCCCAAGCTCGTGATAGTCGATCTGAACGCGCGCGGCACACCGTTGCAGGCGATTGCAAGAGTGCGCGCGGGACAACCGGGTCTACCGCTGATTGCGTTTCTGTCGCATGTACAGACGGATTTGGCGCAGCAGGCGCGGGCGGCTGGCTGCACGCAGGTGATGCCGCGGTCGCAATTCACGCACGACCTTGCAACCATACTGGCGCAGGCTAAGTCCTAGTCCTGATGATGAACCGACGCTTCCGCTCGCGGCTCTGTGGTATTGCCACACTCGCTGCGGCGCTGCTCTTGGCTGCCATGACGATGACGCCGTCAGCGAATGCGCAGGAGTCCGGCGACGCGGCGGACCCGGCTGCGGCTTTGGCCGACACGCTGGTCGCCGCTTGCCGCGCGAACGAAACGGAATTTGCGAATCACCTGACCGCCGCAAGTGCTGCCGCATTTCGCGCGCTCCCCGCGACCCAGCGCAGCGAATTGATGAAGCGTCTTTCGCTTTCCGACGAGCCGGGCAAGCCGCTGCTTTCCTCTGACAACGACAAGCACATCGTGCTGCGCTGCCGGGCCGCCAATACCACGGTGGAATACCGATTCGGTACGACGCAGGTGCAGGAAAATTTGGCGTTTATTCCCGTGGCGGTCGTAAATAGCGAGCAGGCGGACTTCGGAATGGTGCGCGACGGTGGCAGCTGGCGCCTGCTGTCGCTGGGATTAGTTTTGTTCGACGTGCCGCAGCTGGCGAGGCAGTGGGCAGCGGCCGATCTGGCGGCGCGCGAGGATGGGGTGATCGCGGATCTGCGCTCGCTGGCGGAGGCGATACGGCGTTACCAGCGTGCGTTTGGAAAATTGCCGGAATCGCTGGCGCAGCTGGGCCCGGCGCCGAAAGATCAGATTTCGCCCGAGCAGGCGGCGCTGGTTCCGGCAGACATGGCTGCCGGAAAACACGGCGGCTACGTTTTCCGCTACCGAATTTCTCCAGACGCGAATGGAAACGACAATGATTTCGAGCTGGCGGCCACGCCTGAGGTCTACGGAAGACCCGGCAAGCGATCGTTCTTCATGGACACCGCGGGAAAAGTTCACGGCGACGACAAGCGCGGCAAGGTTGCGACGGCTGACGATCCGCTGATCCCCGGCGAAAAGGCGGCGGACGAAAAGTGAACGTGAGTTTGCGCGGCCTCAGGTATAATGCCAGCCAGTTTCAATAACATTTCACACGGTTGCGGCCCGGTTGTAGTCCAGTCTTGCGCTGAAACGCAAAGAGGAATGCGGATGTCACAGTCGAAAGTGCTAGCCGACCGAATTTATTCCGGCGAAGGGATCGCGGCCGATGCGCTGCGCATCGTCGCGGCAAATATTTTGCTGGTGTTGTGCGCGCATATCGTGATTCCACTGCCTTGGACGCCGGTGCCAATTACTGGTCAGACATTCGGCGTGCTACTGGTGGCCGTGCTGCTGGGCGCGCGACGCGGCGCGATTACTTTGATTTTGTACCTGCTCGAGGGGGCGGCTGGATTGCCCGTGTTTCAACCGCTGGGGTTGCCGGGATTGGCTCGTTTTGCCGGGCCGACGGCCGGATATTTATTGTCGTATCCGTTTGCTGCGTTCGTGACTGGGTGGCTGGTCGAACGCGGCGCGAAGATCGGGAACGCCCGCGACGGCGGCGGGTGGCTCGCGGGTTTGCCACTGCTTGGCGTGCTGCTTTCCGGCGAAGCGATTATTTTTGCCTGCGGTTGCGCGTGGCTGGCGATGTTTCTGGGAATGGGCTGGAGCGCGGCGCTCCGTCAGGGCGCGCTGCCATTCATTCCTGGCGAAATCATAAAAATGGCGTTGATCGTAGTTGCCGCTGGCGGATTGCAGCTGGCGCGTCGAGAAGCGTAGGCAAACATACAGGCCCCAGTCCTGGCGTAAAATCTTTGTAATTTCGTTATTCGGACTTCCCATCATGCCCACGCAGACCGTGCCACAGAAGCAAAGCCCCGAAGACGCATTGCGTTCCGCGAACACAAAATTTTACGCGGCTTTTGAATCGCTGGATTTGGCGGAAATGGAAGCGGTGTGGTCGCATGACGACGGCGTGACCTGCGTGCATCCCGGCTGGGATTTACTGCTGGGCTGGGACGAAGTGCGCGAGCGCTGGGCGCGGCTTTTCGCGCACGCCAAGCGCGTGCGTATCGCCTTGAGCGGTGTGTGGGTGCGCGTGGAAGGCGACGTCGGGTGGGTTTCCTGCACGCAGCACGTTACCACGGCGTTTGCAGATGGCTTCGACGACGCCATGGTGCAAACGACGAATGTTTTTTTACGCCGCGACGAGCAGTGGCTTTTGGTGGCTCATCATGCCTCACCTTTGCCGACTTCTCCGCGCTCGCCGGTGCAGTAGGCGCGGCGGCGATTCGGGGCGGGCGGCGCGGGATTTGCGAATCCAGCCCCGCTTATAATGGATCGGAATGTTGATTCGAGAGGAATGCCGCATGAAGATTCGTTTGCTCGCACTGACCGTGTTCTTACTGGTGATTGCTGGTGCGGCCGTGCGCGGATTGGGGCAGGAAGCCCCGAAAGATTCGCCGCCGACCGTCGCCGCGAAACAAATCATCCAGGAATTGGTGTCAGGGCAATTCGAGAAGGTCGAAGCGCTCTATGATGCGCGTATGGTGCAGGCGCTGCCACCGGGAAAACTCGCGGACGGTTGGCGCGACCTGAACAAACAAGCGGGCGCGTTTCAGGAGATTACCAGCGCGGAGACTTCGCAGGTGCAGGGCCTGCAAGTGGTGAAGATGAATTGCAAATTTGAGAACTCAGTGCTGGACGCGACGGTGGTTTTCAATGCCGATGGAAAACTCGGGGGGTTGAGCTTCCGTCCGCATCAGGCGCCGGCGGCACCGTGGAATCCGCCGGGCTACGCCAAGCAGAATTTGTTCAGCGAGCAGCCGTTAGCTTTGACGAACGGGAAATTCGAATTGCCCGGGACGCTTACTGTTCCCACTGGGGACGGGCCATTTCCAGCCGTAGTGCTCGTGCAAGGTTCCGGCCCGCAGGACCAGGACGAAACCATTGGGCCGAACAAGCCATTCAAGGATTTGGCGTGGGGACTAGCGAGCCGCGGCATCGTGGTGTTCCGTTATACCAAGCGCACGCAAAAATATACCGTGCAAAGCAGCGACGATCCTATGCGGATGACTGTGGAGGAGGAAACGATCAGCGACGCGCGAGCGGCGGTGGCGCTGGTGGCCACGCAGCCGAATGTCAATCCGAAACAAGTTTTTCTGCTGGGACACAGCCTGGGCGCATTTTTGGCGCCGCGGATCGCCACCGGCGATTCGCAGATTGTGGGAATCGTAATGCTCGCGGCGAATGCGCGCCCGCTGGAGAAAATAGTGCTGGAACAAATTCACTATTTGGCGGCGATGAATGGTACGCCGACGGAGGCGGAGCAAAAAAAGATCGAGGCAGCCGAAGAGGGCGCGAAACAAATTGAAAGGCCGGACTTGAAGCCAGACGACAAAATCACATTCCTGGGAGCGACGATGTATGGCGCGTATTGGCTGGACCTGCGCGCTTACGATCCGTTGAAAACTGCCGCCAAGCTGAAAATTCCGATTCTCATCGCGCAGGGTGGACGCGATTATCAGGTGACGCCTTCGAATTTTCAGGCTTGGTCGGACGCTTTGGCGAATAACCGGAACGTGACGCTGCGGACTTATCCCGACCTGGATCATCTCTTCATGCATGGAACCGGCGCATCGAAGCCGGCGGATTATGCGCGGCCGGATCATGTGTCGGCGGAAGTGGTGGAGAGCATCGCGACGTGGATTTTGCCGAGCGAAAAGCCCGGCACGCTCGCTAAGCCTCACTGAGCCGCATCTGCAGTCGACAGTTCGCCGGGAAAGAAAGGCGAACCTGTGGCGCGCGTCGATCCGGGCAGGGGCTACAGTTCGTCGCTTCGCGCGGACTACCCCGCGTCGTCTGTACCTTTGGCCATGGCGTGTGGTATTCTTGGTTTGCAGATTCGGCGCTCTGGCCGGAAGACGCACACACCTTGGTTTTTTTTCACTGCGACGAGTAAGACGACTGGCGCATCATCGTCTTCACGGCGTCTTTCCAGTGGGCCGGGGTGAGTGACGATTTCGCGCAAGAGCCAGGACGGACCCAGCATGTCCACACCAGCCGCTGTACAAAAAACAACAGAGATTCGTCTGGCACATTCGCCGGACAGCGACGACGCGTTCATGTTCTACGCGCTGGCGACGGGAAAGGTTCGCCTGCCGGGTGTGAAGTTCGAGCATATTTTGTCGGACATCGAGTCGCTGAACCAGGCGGCGAAAAAAGAAGTGTATGACGTGACGGCGATCAGTTTTTACGCGTATCCGTTTGTGGCGGATAAATATGTGCTGATGGATTGCGGCGCGAGCTTCGGCGAAGGCTACGGACCGATCGTCGTTTCCGGGCATCCGATCAAGAAAAATGAACTGGCCGGACGCAAGATCGCGATTCCAGGGATGTTGACGACTTCTTATCTGGCGCTGAAACTATTCGAACCGAACGTCGAAACGGTGACGATGCCCTTCGACAAGATTCTGGATGCGGTGCAGAACAAGGAAGTGGAAGCGGGGCTGCTGATTCACGAAGGGCAATTGCTATTTTCGCAGATGGGCCTGCATCGCGTGGTGGACTTGGGACAGTGGTGGCAGGAACAAACCGGGCTGCCGCTGCCGCTGGGCGCGAACGCCATTCGCCGGAAGCTGGGTGACGATTTGGGCCAGCAAGTATCGCGCGTGATTCGCGAAAGCGTTTCATACGCGCTGGATCATCGCGAGGCGGCGCTGAATTACGCGCTGCAATTTGCGCGCGATATGGACCCAACGCTGGCCGACAAGTTTGTGGGAATGTATGTGAACCGCTGGACGCTGGATTACGGTGAAGAAGGACGCAGGGCCGTGCGTGAATTGCTGGCGCGCGGGGCCGCCGCGGGCCTGCTTCCCCGCGGCGTGCCCGTGGAATTTCTGAGCAGCACGGTGAGCGAAACGCCTTCACGATCCGCCTAGCGCCGAAAGACTCGAATTGCAGCGCGGGTTTCCGCCATTGCGCTTCAGGCGCGCGGAGAAATGCTCGCGCCCTTCCTGCTAGCCACCTTCAGGTAAAATTATTGAACCCATGACCAACCTGATCCAACAGGGCCTGGCCCTTCGCGAATTGCTCCGTGAACGCATCCTGATTATGGATGGCGCGATGGGAACTATGCTGCAACAAGCCAATCTGACCGCGGCGGACTTCGGCGGACCGGAGCTGGAAGGCTGCAACGAAAATCTGGTGCTGAGCCGGCCGGATGTGGTGCTCGAAATCCACCGCAAATATCTGCATGCGGGCTCGGACATCATCGAGACGAATTCATTTGGCAGCACCCCGGTGGTGCTGGCGGAATACGGATTGGGCGAGGAAGCGCGCCGAATCAGCCGCGTGGCCGCCGAACTGGCGCGCAAAGCCGCGGACGGATTTTCCAGACCGGGCAAGCCACGATTTGTGGCGGGATCCATGGGACCTACGACGCGCGCGATCAGCGTAACCGGCGGAATCACGTTCGAGCAGTTGCGGAATAATTATTACGAGCAAGCGAGTGGATTGATGGAAGGCGGCGCAGATATTTTACTGCTGGAAACTTGCCAGGACACGCGCAACATCAAGGCAGGATTGCTGGCGATTCAGGAATTGGCTCGCGAACTGGGCGCGCCGATTCCGCTGATGATTTCGGTGACGATTGAGGCGATGGGCACGATGCTGGCGGGTCAGGGCATCGAGGCTTTGTGGGCATCACTCGACCACGCGGATTTAATTTCGCTGGGGTTGAATTGCGCTACCGGGCCGGAATTTATGACAGATCATCTGCGCACGCTGCAGGGGCTGACGAATCGCGCGGTTTCCTGCTATCCGAACGCGGGGCTGCCGAACGAAGAAGGTTTGTACCAGGAAACGCCGACTACATTGGCGGAGCAGCTCGAGAGATTTATCGATCGCGGGTGGCTGAATATCGTGGGCGGCTGCTGCGGAACCACTGAGAAGCACATTCGCGCGATCGCGCAGATGGCCGAAGGGAAAAAACCGCGGCGCGCGCCGGCCCCCAATCACCGGGCGGTTTATTCCGGGATCGAGATTATCGAGGCGGAAGAGAGCACGCGACCGTTGATCGTGGGCGAACGGACGAACGTGATTGGTTCGCGGTTGTTCAAGAATTTGGTGGCCGCCGAACAGTGGGAAGAGGCGACGGAAATTGCGCGGCGGCAGGTGAAAAGCGGGGCGCACGTTGTGGACGTCTGCCTGCAGAGCACAGATCGTGAGGAGCTCAGCGATATCCCGCCGTTCTACGGGCAGTTAATCCGCAAGATCAAGGTTCCGATCATGATTGACACGACGGACCCGCGCGGTGTGGAACTAGCGCTGACGTACTGCCAGGGCAAGAGCATCATCAATTCGATAAACCTTGAGGATGGCGAAGAAAAATTCGAAAAGATCTGCCCGCTGGCGCGCACCTACGGCGCGGCCGTGATTGTGGGATGCATTGACGAGGATCCGGCGCAGGCGCAAGCGTTCACGCGCGAACGCAAGCTGGAAATCGCGGAACGCTCGCACAAATTGCTGACCGAGAAATTCGGCATCCACGCGGAAAATATTATTTTCGATCCGTTGGTATTTCCCTGCGCCACGGGCGATGAGAATTATATCGGCGGCGCGGTGGAGACGATCGAAGGCATACGTTTGGTGAAGCAGCACATTCCTTATGTGCGGACGGTGCTGGGAATTTCCAACGTGTCGTTCGGGCTGCCCGCAGGGGCGCGTGAGGTGGTGAACTCGGTCTTTCTGTATCACTGCACGAAGGCCGGGTTGGACCTGGCGATCGTGAATGCAGAACGCATCGAACGCTTCGGCTCGATTCCTGAACGCGAGCGCAAGTTGACTGAGGATCTGCTATTCAACAAGCCGCCGGCGGAAATTCCCGATGGCGTGCCCGACGCGGAACTGCTGAGCGGCGCGCCCGCGGATTGGCGCGCGCAAACGAAGGAGCAGAAAGCGGCGATCAATCAATTTCATATAGCGGCGATTGCCGAACATTTTCGCGGAACGGGAGCGCGCAAGAAAGAGCGGGCTGCCGACCTGCCGCTGGACCAGCGAATCGCGAACTACATCATCGAGGGTTCGAAAGACGGGCTCGTTGACGATTTAAATCGCAAGCTGGCTGAAAATGTTGCGCCACTGGACGTAATTAACGGTCCGCTGATGGCCGGGATGGGCGAAGTGGGGCGTCTGTTCAACAATAATGAGCTGATCGTTGCCGAGGTATTGCAATCGGCCGAGGCGATGAAGGCCGCCGTGGGTCATCTGGAACAATTCATGGAGAAAGCGGACACGGAAAAGCGTGCGAAAGTGATGCTGGCGACGGTGAAGGGCGACGTGCATGACATTGGGAAAAATCTCGTCGAAATCATTTTGAAAAATAACGGCTACGACGTGATCAACCTGGGTATCAAGGTTCCCCCCGAGGAATTGATTCGCGCGCATCGCGAACACAAGCCGGATGCCATCGGACTTTCAGGCCTGCTGGTGAAGAGCGCGCAGCAGATGGTGATTACAGCAAGCGATTTGCGCGAAGCCGGAATCACCGTGCCGCTGCTGGTGGGCGGGGCGGCGCTTTCCGACAAATTCACGCGCTTGAAAATTGCGCCGCAGTACAGCCAGGCGGTTTGCTACGCGAAGGACGCGATGACCGGCCTGCGTTTGATGAACGAACTGAGCGATCCGGTGCGTCGGGACAACGTCTTGCAGCAACACACCCACGTGGGAAGCGCGGTGCTGGACGAACCGGCGCCCGTCGTGCAGGAACCTGCAGGGGAAGAGCGCTCGCCGCGCATACGCATTGGTTTGCCGATTCCTGCGGTCGCCTATCTTGACCGGAAGGTGCGCGACGTTCCGGATTTGCACGAGGTGTGGAGCTACATCAATCCGTTCATGCTGTTCGGACGGCATCTGGGTTTTCGCGGAAATTTCGAGAAGGCGCTGGCCGAACACGACGCGCGCGCGATTGAATTGAACCAGAACATGGAGGAAGTGAAGCAACAGGCCGCCGAATTCATGAAGATCGGCGCGGTGTGGCAATTTTTCGAGGCCGAGCGGCGCGCAAATTCCATCGCACTGTTCGCGCCAGGAGAAAGCGTTCCGGTTCATACCTTTCATTTTCAGCGGCAGCGTGTGGGCGACAAACTCTGTCTGAGCGACTATGTCTTGCCGCCGCGGAATGGCACGCGCGACCACGTGGCATTATTCGTGGTCACTGCCGGGGCAGGCATCCGCGAAAAATCGGAAGAAGCCAAAGCGGCCGGGCGCTATCTTTACTCGCATGGCCTGCAAGCTCTGGCAATCGAGACGGCCGAAGCGTGCGCCGAATGGCTGCACCGCCGGATACGTGAGGATTGGGGCTTCCCCGATCCACCAGCCATGATCATGCCGGACCGATTCACTTCGCGTTATCGCGGCAAGCGCTACAGCTTTGGCTACCCGGCGTGCCCGAATCTCGAGGACCAGGCGGGCATCTGGCTGCTTTTGCGGCCGGAAGCGATCGGCGTGCACTTGACTGAAGGGATGATGATGGATCCGGAAGCCAGCGTTAGCGCGCTCGTGTTTCATCATCCCGATTGCACGTATTTCTCCGCCGGAGAATGATCCGCCAACCTTGCGGCTGACTTTCCGCGCTGCCCTTGACGCTTCTCTGTGTTTCGACTAAGTTTCTTCCAGCTTCTCGCGCTAAATCCGAGGGTGTTTCCATGAGCGGCATCTCTCCAGGCCTATATCTTTCGAGCACCGGGAGTTATCCGCGCGTCGGAGATACTGCAGAATTCCAACTGCTGCAACACACCATCGCAGCGCTAGACCGCGGCGACCGAACCACCGCCGATTTGCTGGACGCGCAAAATACCGTGACGCGCGGCGCCATCGCCAACCAGGTGAAGGCCGGCCTCGATATCGTGACCGACGGGCAAATCCGCTGGAACGATCCGATCTCGTACCTGCCGGCAAAAATGGACAACATCGAACTGCAAGGCTCTGTTCCGTTTTTCGATACGGAAAAGTCTTGCAGGCAGCCCCTGTTCACAGGCATGCCGCTGCGGCAAGGCAATCTGGTCGTCGCGGAATACAGCTTTGCGCGCAATGCGCTGGGACACTTGCCGACGCCGGCAAACAAGGCCGGGAAACTGGCGATCAAACCGGTACTGACCGGGCCTTATACGCTCGCGAAATTTTCGTTATCGGGGCGCACCGATAATGGTGGCGCCGCCACGCCTGCGACGCTGGAAGCCCGCGCCATCGCTTACGGCGAGATTCTTGCGCCCGAGATCGAGGCGCTTTCGCAGTGCGGCGCGGAAATGATTCAGATTGACGAGCCGGCCATTTTGCGGAATCCGGGTGAGTGGGCCATTTTCGCGCGCGCGCTGCAGCCGCTGCTGCAGGCGCGGGACAAGGCGAAAAAAACCAATCGCAGACTGGAGCTCGCTTTGTATGTGTATTTTGAAGACTGCGCGCCGTTGTACGAAAAGCTGTTGGCACTACCGGTGGATATCCTCGGCGTTGATCTTGTTTCCAGCCCTAAGCTCGGCGCAATGATCGTATCCATCGGCTCTCCCAAACCGCTTGCGTTGGGCCTGGTGGATGGCCGCAACAAACAGCTGGAGCAGACCGCTGATCTTGCCCGTCTGGTGCAGCGATTGTTTCCGCGAATTCAGGGTGGGCGTGCTTACCTGGGGCCTTCTTGCGGATTGGAATATTTGACGAACGAAACGGCGTTTGCGAAATTCGAGTTGCTGCCCAAGATACTCATGGAATTGAATGGCTGAAGCGCGGGCCAGTTCGCGTCGGTGGCGTCTGGCAGCAGAAAAGTGTTCCGCAGCGGCACATTCTTCCCGAAATGGAAATAATCCCGGCACATTCATTTGTGGAAGTACCGCAAAGCTATTTTCCCGAAACGACAATAGCTGTTAGAGCCCCGCGGCGCTTCCTTGAATCGTGGCTCGAATTCCCGATGGTAAAATCAGCGGCATGAAACCTCAAAAGCTACGTCGAGCCCCCGTGCTTGTGCCGGAAACTTCTGAAACAGCGGCGTTTGACGCGTCTATGGAAGACGACGCGCGCAGGGCCGGTGCAACGCCGGGCCTTCCCGCGCACGTTCGGCAATTGCGGAATAAGAACCAGGGCATCTCGCGTTGGCTGGTTTTCGCCATTTTCCTAGGGGCCGTCGTAGCGCTCGCGATGGTGCAATTCGCAGTTCGCTGACGTGCTGCGTCTTTCTGGCCTGACACGCGGTTTCGATTTGGTACAGCAAAAAATCGTTAACTCTTTGGAAATTCTGTTTCTGTCGCTAGTCGTTGGTGCTACTATCCGGGCAATGCCCAGCGAAATTGCGGAACGCGCCGGGGCGCGTTCGACCGAGCCTGCTTCGTTAGCGGAAGTGCTCTCTGCCGCGGACCGTGCAGCCGGCGCGAAGACTCTTCACGGGCCCGACCCTTCGATTCACATGCTGGGCTTGCCTCAATCGCACCCTCAGTTGGGCCGTTGGGTAGCGCTGGCAATCCTTGCGGGCGCAATCGTGGCCTTCACGCTGATCGGAATTTTGACCCGCTAACGCGTCATTCGCGAGGTTCGAGACAGCAGACTTCTTCCTTGCTGCGTTTTCGATCGCTCACGCGAGGAGCTTTCCGCAACCCCTCGCTCACATTCCTTACCTTGCCGCGCGCTTTTCTTCGGTGCTAGCATCGTCATCGTGCCTCCCGAATTCAGCGACGATCCACGCGAGCCAGCCGCCGCGCCCGCAGCCGAGCGACGTGTACGCCAACCCGTCGAAGATACCGGCGAGGATTCGCTGGACTTTGCGGAGCCTACACATCCGCCCCGGGGACTGATGCGCAAGCGCCCGCACGTCGCGGTATGGATTCTGGCGGCGTTGTTGCTGGGCGGGTTAATCGCCCTGATACTCGTGGGACTTGCTTCCGACTGACTGCGTATCCTGCACGCGTCTGCGCCGATTTCCTTATGGGCTGGTGTGCTATTGACGGAATCGCGTTTTCCATTGACCATAGTGCTCCGCCTCCGAGGGCCGAATGCAACGCATCCTTTCCACGTACCGGTTTGTGAACCAGCCGCTTGGCGCGGCCCTGCTGGCGGAAATCGCGCAGGCCGGATTTTCGGCGGTGGAAATTTTCTGCGCTTCGCAGCATTTCAGTTATCGCGACCCGCAACGAGTGCGCGAAATCGGCGATGCGCTGGGCGAATACCGACTGGGTCTGCACTCGGTGCATTCACCGACCGACCGGGACCGCTCGCCCGGGCGCGAGAGCGGTATAGCAATTTCCATTTCCGATCCGGAGCGCATTCGGCGCCTGGACGCGATGGATGAGATTAAGCGCGTGCTGGACGTCGCGGAGCAGGCTCCGTTCCAGTATTTGATCCAGCATATCGGGCACGGCAGGCAGGCGATGGATCCGCGAAAGCTGGACGCGGCTTTCACGTCGCTGGAAAGTCTCTCCATGTTTGCGAAGGCGCGCGGCGTGACGATCGTGCTGGAAAACACGCCGGACGAGCTCGGCGCTCCGGCTTCGCTGCAGCATTTCATCACGGATACGCATTTGCACGATCTGAAGCTGTGCTTCGACATCGGCCACGCTCACATCGAAGCGGGCGCGCAAGCCAGCTTTGACGCGATGCGCGAGCGCGTGGTGACGACGCACATTCACGACAATCACGGCGACAAGGACGAGCATCTGCTACCCTTCGCAGGAACCATTGATTGGGATGCCGCGCTTGCTTGGTTCGCGAATGCACCGGTGGCGCTGCCGTTTGTTTTCGAGATCAAGGCGGTGGCGGGGGCGGCTGGGCCGACGCTCGAGCAGATTCGTGAAGCCTGCGACAAGCTGGAAGAGAAATTCGAGGCTCAGAAGTAGGCTGCGGCGCCGATGCAGCTGTGCATGCCATAATGGCTCGCGACAAATAATCCAACGGAAAACACTACATGAACCAGGAAGCACAGGCAGCGGTTCCGATTATCACGATTGAACAAGCGGGCGCGCATGCGGGCGGCACCGTCACGATTCGCGGCTGGCTTTACAACTTGCGCGAATCTGGAAAATTGCTGTTCCCGATTTTCCGCGATGGCACGGGCATTATGCAGGGTGTGGTCTCGCAGAAGGAGCATCTCGAAGTTTTCGGCGCGCTCAAGGGATTGCCACAGGAATCCAGCGTGATTGCCACGGGCGCGATTCGCGCCGAAGCGCGAGCGCCGGGCGGATTTGAAATGGGAGTGAGCGCGATCGAGGTGGTGCAGCGCGTCGCGGACGCCGAGCCTTACCCGATCCAATTGAAAGAGCATGGCGTTGATTTTCTGCTCGACCGGCGGCATCTGTGGATTCGCACGCCGCGACAGGCGGCGATTCTACGCATCCGCGCGGAGGCCGAACGCGCGGCGCGGAATTTCATGGATGCGCAGGGTTATACGCTGACCGACGCGCCGATATTCACTCCTGCAGCCTGCGAAGGTACTACGACGCTTTTCGAAGTGAACTACATTGACGAGCAGAAGGCTTATCTGACGCAATCCGGGCAGCTATATGTGGAAGCGTTGGCGGCTGCACTGGGAAAGGTCTATACGTTCGGCCCTACGTTTCGCGCGGAAAAATCGAAAACGCGGCGGCACTTGACGGAATTCTGGATGCTGGAGCCTGAGGCTGCCTACGCGCACCTTGAGGACATGATCCAGCTTGCGGAAGGGCTGGTGAGCGCCGTGGTGCAATCGGTAGTGAAAAATCGCACGCGCGAGCTGGAGATGATCGAACGGGATGTGGCATCGTTGCAGAAAATCAAGCCGCCCTTTCCGCGCATCACTTACGACGACGCGATCAAAGTGCTGCAGAAGGCAGGAAACCCTACAAAGTGGGGCGATGATTTTGGCGGCGACGAGGAAACGATTATTTCCAAGGAATTTGACCGGCCGGTGGTGATTCACCGTTATCCGGCGGCGATGAAGGCTTTTTACATGGCGACGGATGCCGCGCGGCCAGAACTTTCACTGAGTTTTGACATGATCGCGCCCGAAGGCTACGGCGAAATCATCGGCGGCGGCGAGCGCCTGGCGGATTACGACACGCTGGTACGCCGGCTGCGCGAGCATAATTTGCCCGAGGAATCTTTTCAGTGGTACCTGGATTTGCGGCGTTATGGCAGTGTACCGCACGCTGGATTCGGTTTGGGCCTGGAACGCACCGTCGCATGGATATGCGGAACCGAGCACATTCGCGAGGTCATCCCCTTCCCACGGATGCTGTATCGAGTCTATCCTTAAGGTTCCCTCCCCCGTATTGGGGTCGCGAAAACAAAAAATATGCCCGACAAAATTCGCATTATCGGTGTGCCGATGGACTTGGGCGCGAGCCGCCGCGGCGTGGATATGGGCCCGTCCGCGTTGCGCGTGGCGGGATTGCAGGCGCGGCTGAAACAACTGGGAAGGCAAGTCGAAGACATCGGCAACGTGCAGGTGCCGCAGCCCGAAGAACAGCCCTATGGCGAGAAGCGCGCGCGTTATCTGGACGAAATTTCGCAGGCGTGTAAGGGTTTGGCCGACGCGGTGAAAAAAACTTTGGATGAGGACATGATCCCGTTGGTGCTTGGCGGCGATCATTCGATTGCGGTGGGCACCACTGCGGGCGCGGCGGCGCACTTCGACAAGGAATCGAAACGCGTGGGCGTGATTTGGCTGGACGCGCACGGCGATATGAATACGCCGGATTCTTCGCCTTCGGGCAACGTGCACGGGATGCCGCTGGCGTCGATCATGGGTTATGGACCGCCCGAGCTTACGGATCTGGCTGGCATCAAGCCGATGGTGGAACCGCGCAACGTAGTGCTGGTGGGGATTCGCGATCTGGATGCGAAAGAGCGGCGGCTGGTGAAAGATTCTGGCGTACATATTTTTACCATGCGCGATATTGACGAGCGCGGCATGCGCGAGGTGATGGCCGAAGCGCTGCGCTTTGCGGGAGACGATACGGCGGGGATTGTGGTGAGCCTGGATATGGATTTCGTGGACCCGAGCGACGCGCCGGGAGTGGGCACGCCGGTGCGCGGCGGCGTGACGTATCGCGAGGCTCATTTGGCGCTGGAAATGATTGCAGACAGCAAGCAGATGGTTTCATTCGAAGTGGTGGAGGTGAATCCGGTGATCGATTTGCACAATACGACGGCGACGCTGGGCGTGGAATTGGTTCTCTCCGGCCTGGGGAAGAAGATCCTGTGATCGGCGGAGGCTCTTTTGGTGTGCGCCGGGCGGTGACACGATGAGCGCTACGAAGCGCTTGCGCATCGGTGTGCTTTTCGGCGGGCGCTCGGGAGAGCACGAAGTCTCGCTGGCGTCCGCTGCTTCGGTGATCCGCGCGCTCGATCCTGAAAAATACGAAGCTGTGCCGATCGGCATTTCGAAAGACGGCCGGTGGTTGGTGGGAACCAGATCGATCAAGCTGCTGGCGGACGTGCTGAAATCGGGCGATCGCGTGGTGCTGCCCCCGGATCCTAGCGCCGCGAGTTTGGTTCCATTGGGACCTGCAGCGGGCCAGCCGAGCGTGGGCGTGGACGTGGTGTTTCCGGTTCTGCATGGCACATTCGGTGAAGACGGCACGGTGCAAGGGTTGATCGAGCTGGCGGGATTGCCTTACGTGGGCGCGGGCGTGCTGGCGTCGGCGGTAGGCATGGATAAGGACGTGCAGAAGCGCTTGTTCGAGCAGGCTGGATTGCCGATCGTGCCGTTTCTGGCTGTGCGTCGCGCGGAGTGGGAGCATGAACGCGCAAAAGTACTGAAAGCCATCAAGAAGAAATTCCGCTTTCCGTTGTTCGTGAAGCCCGCGACGCTGGGATCGTCCGTCGGAATGACGAAGGTGAAAGCAGCGCACGAGATTTCGGCGGCGATGGATCACGCAGCGGAATTTGCGCTGAAGATTATCGTCGAGCGCGGCGTGGTAGGGCGCGAGATTGAGGTCTCCGTGCTGGGTAACCACGATCTGAGCGCATCGATTCCGGGCGAAATCGTTCCGCATCGCGAGTTTTACGACTACCAGGCGAAATATTTGGAACAGGGGACGCAGTTGGTGATCCCGGCAAAATTGACAAAGGCGCAGGTAGCCGTGTTCCAGGATTACGCGGTGCGCGCTTTTCGCTGCATTGACGGCGCGGGAATGGCGCGCTGCGATTTCTTCCTAGAACGGCGCAGCAGCAAGATTTACGTGAACGAACTGAACACGATTCCGGGCTTTACGTCTATCAGCATGTATCCGAAGCTGTGGGAAGCTTCGGGACTGCCGTATCCGAAGCTGATTGACCGGCTGATTGAGCTGGCGCTCGAGCTGCACGCTGAAAAGGCCCGCACAAAGTATTCCATCGAACTGCCGGCCGGTTCCGGCGGGGCGCTGGACGCTTAGTAATCAACTTTCCCTTTCCTGCGTATCAAGAGACGAGCTTTCGCGGTGACGCACTGCTGTGCTTGACGGCGCGGGCTCGAGCTATTAAACTAACTAGTTAGTTAAAGAATGTCATTCGCTTAAGGGAAGATGCATGCAATACCGCCGGCTGGGGAGAAGCTCGCTCGTGGTTTCCGCCGTGGGGCTGGGCTGCATGGGTATGTCTGAATTCTACGGCGCGACGGACGAAACCGAATCCATCGCTACGATTGATTACGCCGTGGAGCGTGGCGTTACCCTGCTGCATACAGCGGACGTCTACGGAATCGGGCGCAACGAAGAGCTGGTGGGTCGAGCCATCGAGAAGCGCCGCCACGAGGTAATCATCGCCACAAAATTCGGAATCGTGCGCGATCCCGCGAACCCCACTGCGCGGGGAGTGAGCGGGCGCCCGGAATATGTGCAGCAGAGCTGCGAGGCCAGCCTGCGGCGATTGCGCATCTCTGCGATTGATCTGTATTACCAGCATCGCGTGGACCCGCAGGTGCCCATTGAAGACACGGTTGGGGCGATGGCGCGATTGGTGGAACAGGGAAAGGTGCGGTACCTGGGACTTTCCGAGGCGGGCGTGCAAACCATTCGGCGGGCGCATGCCACTTTCCAGATTACGGCGCTGCAAACGGAATATTCGCTGTGGTCCCGCGATCCCGAAGACGAATTGCTCGGCTTGTGCCGGGAGCTGGGCATCGGGTTCGTTCCCTATAGCCCGCTGGGGCGCGGCTTCCTCACTGGGCAAATCAAAAAGGCTGATGATTTCGCCGAGGGAGATTTCCGGCGCAATGCACCGCGGTTTCAGGGTGAGAACTTCGAGAAGAACATGGAACTGGTGAGGCGGATTGAAGCGATGGCGGTGGAAAAGCATTGCACGCCGGCGCAACTAGCCTTGGCGTGGGTGCTGGCGCAGGGCGAGGACCTGGTACCCATTCCCGGCACCAAGCGTCGCAATTATCTCGAAGACAATCTAGGGGCGTTGAATGTTTCGCTGTCGAAAGACGATTTGGCGCGCATCAACGAGATTGCGCCCAAGGGCATCACGGCGGGTTTGCGTTATCCCGCCAACGTGATGCAGCGGATAGGACTGTAGGAGCAGAAAAGTGCGACGCGGACGAAGAAAAACCGAGAATCCAGCAACGGCGCGACGCATCCTTGCCGCAGCCGAACAGCATTTCGCCGCGCAGGGGCTGGCCGGGGCGCGCACCGAGCAAATCGCGACGGCGGCGCATGCCAACAAGGCGATGCTCTACTATTACTTCGGCGACAAGCGCCATTTGCATCGCGCGGTGCTGGAAAATCTTTTTCGGCAACTGCGCAGCGGAGTATATCAGCCGCAGCGCGAGCAATCTTCTCCGCGCGAGCGGCTGCGCGAATTCATCACCGCGTATTTTGATTTTCTGGCTTCGCATCCGAATTACCCTCGCCTGGTGCACCGGGAAGCTATGGAGTCCACGAAGGAATTCGACTGGATCGTGCGCCAATATCTTCGACCCTTCCACAATCAATTGGTGAGAACGCTGGAACAAGGGATTGCCTCCGGAGAATTTCGCTCCGTGGATCCGCATGACACGGCCTTCACGATCATGGGCATGACGACATCGTATTTCGCCGCTGCGGCGATTTTCAGCCAGGTGGCGGGGCACAACCTGTTGACGCCGCACGCGCTGGCCGCTCGCAAACAAGCACTGCTGGAATTTCTCGATCATGGATTGAGTCGTACAAAAGCGAGGGCCCGATGACCGGCCGAAAGTTTGCGACGTTCCTGCTGGTAATTTTTGTGATTGCGGCGGTGGCCTACTATTTCACAACGCCGCACGGGACGGACATTCCGTTGATCGGTGTGGTGGACGGCAACGAGGTGATCGTGAGCCCGCAGATTACCGGGCGCATTATCAATCTGACCGTGGATGAGGGAAGCGCCGTGAAGAAAGGCGACCTGATCGCCGAGCTTGACAGCCAGGAACTGGAAGCGAACTTGGCGGCCACCAAAGCGAACGTGATCAGCCTGGAAGAGCAGGTGAACGAAGCGAATCACAATTACACGTGGACCAATGGACAGACGGACGCTTCGCTGATCGAAGCGCACGAGCGAGCAACTTACGCGGAAGCGCAGCTGGAGCCGGCGCGCGCGCAGTTGAAGCGCGATAAGGATGATCTGCGGCGCATGCAGCAGCTTTTCGACAAGGGCGAGGTTTCCGCGCAGGACCGCGATCACGCCGAAGCCGCAGTGCGGATCTCGCAAGCGAACGTTGCGGCGCTGGAGCAAGCGACCAAGGCCGAAACCGCGGCGGTGACTGTGGCGCAGGCCAATCGCGTTCAGGTGGATGCCCGCAAGAGCGCGATTTCGACCGCCATGGCGCAACTCGAGCAGGCGCGCGCGAGCGAAGCGCAAATGGCCACGCAGTTGGGTTACACGAAGATTTACGCGCCGCTCGATGGGATCGTCTCGGTGCGCGTGGCGAAGCAGGGTGAAGTTGTGTCTGCAGGATCGCCCATCGTGGTGGTGGTGGACGTGGACCATCTGTGGGTGCGCGCGGATGTGGAAGAAACGTACATCGCTTCCGTCGTGGTGGGGCAGAAGCTGCGCGTGCAACTGCCTTCCGGAGACGTCACCGAAGGGCCCGTGATTTTCCGCGGCGTGGAAAATGATTTTGCCACGCAGCGCGATGTGAGCCGCACCAAGCGCGACATCAAGACTTTTGCGATCAAGGTTTCCATTCCCAACCCAGAGCGGCGGCTATTTACGGGAATGACGGCCACCGTGCTGCTGCCGCGCCCGCCGAAGAAGAGCTGGTTCGCGCAATTGTGACGCAGATGCCGACGCTGATGGAACAGCCAACCGCCAACGCGATTGAGGTGCAGCACCTGACGAAAAAGTTCGGTGAGTTGGTGGCTGTGAACGACATAAGTTTCAGCGTGCGGCAGCGGGAGATTTTCGGGTTGCTGGGTCCGAATGGGGCGGGAAAAACCACGCTGATCCGCATGATGACGACGCTTACGCCACCCACTTCCGGGACGGCGATTGTCGCGGGACACGACGTGCGCACTGACGCCGATGGCGTTCGCAATGCCATGGGCGTAATTCCCCAGGCCCTGACGTCCGACCCGGAATTGACCGCGTCGGAAAATATGCTGATTCACGCCAAGCTTTACGGCGTGCCGCGTACCTCGCGCGACAAACTGATTCTCGACCTGCTGGAATCTGTGGATCTAGTGAAGTTCAAGGACGCGCTGGTGCGCACATTTTCCGGCGGCATGCGCAGGCGGCTGGAAATCGCGCGCGGGCTGGTGCACTCGCCCAAGATTTTGTTTTTGGACGAGCCGACCACGGGACTTGATCCCGTTTCGCGTTCGAATGTGTGGCAATTGATTCGCAGTCTGTGCCAGCGGTCGGACCTGACGATTTTGCTGACCACGCACTACATGGATGAAGCCGACAAACTGTGCGACCGCATCGCGATTGTGGATCACGGCAAGCTGGTGGCGCTCGATACGCCCACGAAATTGAAAGACAGCGTGCCGGGCAATGACACGGTGGAGGCGGAATTCGCGAACGCGCCGCCGGATTGGGACGATCAGCTGCGCAAACTGGCACAGGCCGCGGGCGTGACGCAGCGGGACGGCTTGGTGCACATCGCATCGCACGACGGTCCGGCGACGGTTGCGGCACTGATGGATTTGGCTCGGGCGCGCGGCGTGCAAGTGAAACGCGTGACCGTGCAGAGCACGACGCTCGACGATGTGTTTCTGCATTACACCGGCAGCGACCTGCGCGATGCGGCAAAAGAAGGAGCGCGGCTTGATATCGGCCATCTCTATCGTTAGCGGCGTGCTGTGGCGGCGCCGTGTTGAAGGAGCGCGATGAACTTTCGGCGCGTCGGTGCGCTCATTGAACGCGACCTGCGGAAATTCTTCCGCAGCCCGGCGTTAATGATGGTGTCCATGGTGCTGCCGCTGGTGCAGCTGATCGTGCTCGGCTACGCGTTCGGTGGAAAAGTAACGGGCGTGGAAATAGGCTTCGTGGATCAGGATCACTCGGTGGAATCGCACAAGATCCGCGAGATGTTCAATGGCATCACCGCCGGGCCGCGGACGTTCAAAGTGGTCGAGTACGAATCCGAGCCGCAGGCGACGCACGATTTGCAAACAGGCAGGGTGCGCGCGCTGGTGGTGATCCCGCACGATTTTTCGCGGCGATTCTACCAGCGCGACCGGCCGCGCATTGCTTTCACCGAAGACAATACCGACCAGTTTATTTCCAGTGCGATCATCGAGCGCGTACAGCAAATGGTGGAAGAGTTGAACACGCCGGACGTGACGCCGCGACTGGAAGGCTCCGTGCAATTGAACACGGTGGAGATTTATCCATACGTCGAGTACATCAAGTATTTGCTGGCGGGCACCATCGCGCTTTCGATTTTCGTGGTCGCCATGATCGGCGGCGGAATCACCTATATTGACGACAAGGCGCGCGGACTGCACGAGGGCTATCTCACAACGCCAATCACCAAATCGGAGCTGGTGTTCTCGCTGGTTGGCTCGGGTGTGATCAAGGGCATGATGACCGGCATGGTGTTGACGATCATCGGCGGGTTGATCGTCGGGCTGCCGGAAATCTGGAATCCGCTACGGCTGTTTTATTTGATTGTGGTGGTGGGAGCGACCGGGCTGGCGATGATGAGTTTCATGTTCCTGCTGATGGTGCGCGTGGACGATCCGCTGGTGCCGCGCGCAATTTTTGGCGTGTTGAATACGCTGCTATTCTTTCCGTCCGGCGCGGTGTATCCGATCGCGGCGTTTCCGTGGTGGCTGAAATGGGTCTCGGTGATTGATCCGTTCACCTACGCGGTGCATGCGCTGCGAAATCTTACGCTGAAGAATACCGGCATTGAAGGAATCTACGTGGACGTGCTAGTTTTGCTGGGCATCGCCGTCGTGATGACGACGTTCAGCATTATGTTATTTAAACGGCAGCTCTAGTGCGGCAGCGGGCCGGTGGGCCGGCGCCGCTTTTGCCGGAAAGTAAACTGAGGAGATCTCGTGGGAATCTTTGACGGGTCGGAAGAACACCCGCCGGACAAAGTTCGCCGGTACATTATTACCACCATCGTTTTTATCGCGCTGGTGGTGGGTTTTTCCTGGTATTTACTGCGATTCCATACGGAAGTTCGCACCGCAAAGCATTTCCTGGATACTGTGGCGGCTGGAAATCTGGAACAGGGCTATCACTTGTGGAGTCCGGGTCCGAGTTACACGTATCAAGATTTTCTGGAAGATTGGGGACCCAACGGATATTACGGCCCGGTGAAAAGCTATCACATCGAAAACGCGGAAGAAATTAAGCAGGGGCCGGAGCGCCCGTCCGGGACTGTCGTTACTGTCGAGCTGAGTCCGTTTGCGCCGTTTCCCTCAGCGCACGATGTGCTGAAGCAAAGCAAGACGAAGGAAGTGCGTCTGCAGATCGAATACAAGGATCAATCTCTCGGATTCGCGCCGTAGCGCGACGCGTGATGCTTTGCTGCGCAGCGCTGCGGCATTTCAGGCTTTGGATCTTGCCGGCACGCTTACCTGCCCGCCAGCAATTCTTCGCAACTTTGGCGTACCTCGTCAACCGCAATGGTTGAAATCGCGCGCGGATTGCTCACGGCGATGGCTTTGTCGCCGCGCGGGTGGTCGAACGTGGCGCCGGTTTGCACGATGCGATGATCTGCCTGCCAGGGTCGCCATTGGACCGGGTCGGTGACGCTGAAAATTACGACGCTGGGCCGCTGCAGTGCCGCCGCCAGATGCGCGGGACCGGAATCATTTCCGACGAAAATGCGCGAGCCGGCGATCAGCGCGATCAGCTCACGTATGTCCAGTTGACCATTCACCACTGTGGCGCAATTTTGCATTTCGGTTTGAACTTCGGCAGCGATTTCATCGTCGCGCGCTCCCAGATTCACGACGCTCACCATTCCATGCTTCTCGCGCAACCAGCGCGCGAGTTCTCCAAACTTGGCGACAGGCCAGCGCATCTCTGGCAAACGCGCGGCCGGCTGCAGCACCGCGTAAGGCGCGCCCGCGACGATTCCCTTCTCCCCCAGCTTACGAGCAACTGATGTAATTGCGTCAGGCTGTGGAAAAACCTGAGCGCGCGGAATCGGCCCGCGCGGCAGGCCGGTGAAATAGAACTGCGAGATGCGATGCTCGACGGAGTGCACGGCGGGCGTGCCATAAAATTCCTTCGCGTCCGGCACTGCTACGTTGTACAGAAACGAATACTGGTATCCGGCCCAGCCGACGCGCAGCGGAGAGCCGGACGCGCCGGTGAGCATGGCGCTGCGCGGACCGCCGTGCTGGTTGAAGACGATGGGGATCTTGCGTCGCAGCAAATCGAGCGCCGTCTCACCGAGGCCGCGTGAAAAAATGAGCTCGCCGATTGCCGGATTCCCTTCGAGCAAGGGCGCGAAGCGCGGCTCCACTAGCACGGAGATTCGCAAATCGGGGCGCCAGGAGTGCAGCGCAACGATGACAGGAGTTTCCAGCACCACATCGCCCAGTGAGCGCAGGCGGATGATCAGAATTTCGGCGCCCTGCGGCAACGCCGGGAGCAGAGTCGAGGGATCGTTCGAGTTCGGCGGGGCAGTCAACTTTTATGAAGAGGCGAACTGCGCTGCTGCATTCGGCTTCCTTCTTCATTCAGCTTCAATGCGGGCTTCGTCTATCAGCATCACAGGAATATCCTCGCGAATCGGATAGACGCGATGGCACGACGGGCACTTCAGGCCGCGCTGGTCGTTCGTCAACTTCACCGGAGTTTTGTCCTGCGGGCAAACCAGAATATCGAGCAGTTCTTGCGAAACAGCCATGAAATTCCTCCCAGCGCACTGTAGCAGAGTCGCGCGATGGGCGGCAAGCTCGCGTCGCTAGGAGGGCGCGGCGTAACGCAACGAACGAACGTTCAGCGCAGGCCCACTCGCCTCGACGCGCTAACCCAAACGCGCAACGTTTAGATTCAGTTGGCCGCGCCACTCCGCGCCAGACGCCATTTCCACCGGCCAGACGGCGACGATTTGCGAGCCCTGATAAATTCGCTCGAATCCCTCCTCCGATTCGGAAACCGTTTCGATGGGCGTGATCCAGAATTCCTGCGCGTGCGGCGCCGTGAGCGTAACGCTGACGCCCTGCCATTCATCCACGACACGCAAATTGGAACCGGGAGCGACCGCGGACCAGCGCAAGGGATAGCGTTCGCCGGCAGCTTCAAAATAGCGGTCGGGCGAGGAAGGCGCGAGGAAATTCAAGACGGCTTCGATTCCCACATATACTGAGGCGCTGCCAGGCGCCGGTCGACGCAGCGTGACGTCGCACAGAATACCGAATCCCGCGGCGTTATTCGCGAACGAAAAAGTTTTTTCGGCCGGCCAATCCACGCTCGTTTCCGATGCAAGAGTCGCATGCGTGGAAGACACTTTCACTGTGCGATAGCTTCCGGCGGCGAGCGCCGCATCTTCCGCCAATTGCGCCGTGCCGCAATCCGGTTGTTTCTTCTCGCGGCCGAAAAGCAGCAAGCGGAAGCAGTGGCGCGCCCAGCGATCGTAATTGAGCCAGCGGTCGAGGCCCGCTTCCTTCGCGCGCGTCTGCTCGTGAATGGATTGCGCGCCGTGCGTTGCGGCGGCCGGTAAGTTCTTCAGCTTCGCGTGGTAGGACTCCGGGCGGCGCGCCAGCGAATTCACCAGCGCGGCATTCGACTGGCGGCAATCGAGCGCAGAAATCGTGGCGCCGTCCGCGGGACAGAGCACCGCGGCGTAGCGGTCGGATGTGAAATAAATCTCGTCGCGACCGTCCGAGTCAAAATCCAGAGTGGCTACATTCTGGTAGTGGCCGGAGGCGTTTGCGAGCGAATCGGCGATGCTTTCCGCCTGAATTAATGACCGCCAGAGTTCGGTTCGCAGGTGCGGCGAATAGAGGCCGCCGAATACACCGTGCCAGTAGGGATCGTTACACTGGCCGCGGAGCATCAGTGTGCGGGCCCGGTCGCGCGCATCGCGAAACGCCGGGACCGGGTGAGAATGCTGATAGAGCTTCTGGACTTTTTGCGATACGTGAAGCATTTTCTTGTGCAGCAGATTCGATTCTCCATATTTGGAGAAGAAATTGCGCCAGATGCCACCACGGAGAAACGGAAGCATTTCCGTGCGCGACGCAAATTCGCCGGCCAGCGCGTGATAACGATTCCGCGCGGGAGTCGGCAGCGCCCACTCCATCATTTCGGTGTAGGAAGCGCTGGGAAGGTCGGCGCGTCCGAGGGGAGGGCGCGAGGCCACCGCGGATGCGGGCGTCGCGGTTTCCAGCCAGTCCGAATTCTGCTCGAGAGCGACGAAAAGATTCTCCAGCCAGCCGTCCGTGTAGCACAGTTTATTGGTTCCGGGCCACACGCCGAATTTTTCCAGGTCGTCGCCCATGGCCGCGAAGCCGCCGGGATGGTCTTTCGCGCAAGTACGCAGAAATTCGATGGTGTCCGCGGGAGCGCGAAAAGGAAGCAGATAGCGCAGCGCTTTCAGGCCAGGCAGAACTTTTACAGAGTGCTGCTGATCCTCGGCGAGATAATATCCGAAGAGTTGGTCGAGTTCGAAGCCGGTGCCGAGAAAATGATTGTCGTCCACCAGTGTGTATTCGACGCCGGAAGGCGCGAGCGATGAGGGCAATTGCGGTTCCCAAACGCGTTCGGCGAGCCATGCACCGCGCGGACGCGCGCCAAAATGTCTTTCGATGTAATCCGCGAGGCGCGTGATCTGTTCGTGACGGTCGTGCGGCGGAATGGCGATCAGGATCGGTTCATAAAATCCGCCGCCGGCGATCTCCACCTGGCCGCGTTGCACCAGCGTGCGCAGCAAATCGAAATATTCGGGATGAGCGCGCTCGATCCATTCGAGCAGTGAGCCGGTGTAATGCAAACCCAAGCGGATCGAAGGATGGCGCGAGAGGACTTGAACGAAAGGCAAATACGATTGCGCGTAGGCACGCTCAATCACGTCGTCGAAGTTTCCAACCGGCTGATGCGCGTGGATGAGGAGGACAAACTGGAATTTCGCCACTGAGGGCCTCGCTGAAGCATTAACAGCATAACCTGAATTCGCGGGAGTTCTCAAACGCACTTCGGCGCGTTTGCATCACGAACCATCAATACAAGGCACGGGACGAAGTTGGACTGGCGGTGGTTTCGTTTTTCGGCCTACGCTTCAGGCCGCGCAACTTTCTGAGCGGACATCAGACGCACTGGCGAATTGCGTAAGCCGCTCCTTCAGACGCGTCATCGCCAGGTACAGTGATGCATCTGCAACGCGAGCCGGGGCGTAAATCACAATCATGATTTCCTTGGCGGATTCGGTGATCATGCTGCGCGTGGAATCGCTTATGGGGCTGCCGAATGGGCCTGCGGGATCAGCGAGGACCGGACGGCCCTTCAAATGCCAGGTTTGTTTTCCGATGCCTTCGTATTTTTCGCCGGCGGTACCGTGACGCAACGCCACCGGTGAATTAATTTTTGAGCGATCGTAGCAGCCGTACGGCCAGCCAGTTTCGAGCGAGCCGAGGTTACCTATGTCCACTACGTTCGATATTCGGTACAGGCCCTTGCCCTGCACTACGCGCCGCAGCAGGGCTTCCGACGAGGGGCGATACTTCGAAGGATCCATACCCCACTCGCGGAACATTGCGCGCACGGCGCGAACCGGCTCGGTTTCAGCAAGACTTTCCACAGTGAACTCGGCGCGCTTGCGGGCGCAGACCTCGTCCATCAATCTTGCCAGATCGGGATGCAACAGGACGACGCTCGCGCCGTCCGCTTCGACGACACCGAGTCTTGCGCCAGGGAGTGCGATTTTAATTTCCATGGGGTTCACTCTGCACAGGCTGCTATGATGACACGCAACCTCGAAATTCAACGAAATTCTAGCGGGAAATGGAACCGCGCGCGATGAAATCGAGCGAGAAAGAAGAGAAATTCGAGCGCGGGCTGCGGCATTTCAACGCGCGCGATTTTTTCGAAGCGCACGAAGTGTGGGAAGAAATCTGGCTGGTTGAAGACGAGCCGGAAAAGACGTTTCTGCAGGGAATTATACAGATTGCCGCGGCATTTCATCACTACCGGCGCGGAAATGCCGACGGTGCAGAAACGCTGCTCGCAGCTGGAATCGTAAAGATTATGCGATTCCCTGCCGAACATCGCGGTCTGGCGATCCATGATCTGCGCGAGGAAGCGAAGTTCTGGGCGCGAGCATTGGGTGAAATGCAGCGCCCGGCAGACGCAAGGCTGCCCGCGATTCGGCGTTTGGACAACTCAGCGATGGTCTCTGATTCGCGCCCAGCCCAAGTTCACAGAGACAAGAGGTAAGAGATTACCTACTGTGGGCTGGCTGTTCCTGTTCCGGAGGCGTCGCCGCCGGACCTCGCTCGGCGCGCAGCGACCACAGCTTCCTGGCCTGCTGCAGCGCCTCGGCCACGCTCGCGCAAATATTTTCGGCACCCACGCGTTGCTCGAATTCCGCGTTGCGCATGATTTCCGCCGGCTGCTGACGTCCGCCGCATAGAAGCAGCGTGCGGCCGGAATTGTGCACGACGTCCGCCAGATTCTCGAGCGCCTGCAAGCCCGTGCCGTCCAGAGCGGTCATGTTCCGCAAACGCAGGATGATGATCGGCGGCAAGTCTGGAATGCGATCGATGACCACATTGATTTTGTCGGTGGCGCCGAAGAGAAAGGGTCCGTGAATGCGGAAAATGGCCACGAACGAAGGAATTTCCTTGTGCTGCAGAATGTGCGCGTGGCCTTCCTGCAAATATTGTTCGGTGACTTCGGAGACGGTGGTGGTCTCGGTGACTTTGCGGATGTAAACGAGGGCGGCAAGTATCATTCCGGCTTCGACCGCGACGGTGAGGTCGGCGAAAACGGTGAGAAAAAAAGTGACGAGCCAGGTGCCGATCTCAAGCGGCGACAGCTTCAGCAACTCCGGGATTTCGCGCCACTCGCCCATGTTGTAGGAAACCACCAGCAGAATAGCGGAGAGCACAGCCAAAGGAACAAATCGCGCGAGAGGCGCCGCGAACAGAATGATCCCGAGTAGCGTGAGGGCGTGAATCATTCCCGCCACGGGCGTCTTCGCGCCGGAGCGAATATTTGTGGCTGTGCGGGCAATCGCGCCGGTGGCCGGCAGCCCGCCGAACAGCGGAGAGAAAATGTTAGCGACCCCCTGGGCCACGAGTTCGACATTGGGATTATGTTTGGTGCCGCTCATACGATCGGATACGACCGCAGACATGAGCGATTCGATTGCTCCGAGCATGGCGACGGTAATCGCGGGCGAAACGAGCGGACGTAGTAAGTCGAAATGAAACTGTGGAACCTGGAGATGTGGCAGGCCGGAGGGGATTCCGCCGAAGCGCGTGCCGATGGTTTCCACCGGCAGCTTGAAAACCACCACCAGCGCAGTTCCGAGGAAGAGAGCGACGATGTATCCGGGAACTTTTTTCACGAAGCGCATGAACACGATAATAAGCGCCAATGAAAGAACTGCGAGCGCCGTCGCGACCGGTGAGAGCGTGTGAAAATTGAGAACGAGGGTTTCGATGCGCGCCGCGAACTCGCCGGGAACGTTGTCGATCCGTAGCCCGAAAAAATCTTTGATCTGTGTGCTGGCGATGATCACCGCGATGCCGTTGGTGAATCCGACGACTACCGGACGCGGAATAAATTTCACGGCGCTGCCCAGTCCGGCTAGACCCAGGATTACGAGCATCACTCCGGCCATGAGCGTGCACATGTACAGTCCGTCCATGCCGTATTTCATGACGATGCCGTACACCACCACGACGAACGCGCCGGTAGGTCCGCCGATCTGCGTATTGGAACCGCCGAGGGCGGAAATGAGGAAACCCGCGATGATCGCGGTGTACAAGCCAGCCTGCGGCGGCACGCCCGAGGCGATCGCGAAGGCCATCGCGAGCGGCAACGCGACCAGTCCGACGGTGATGCCCGCGATCAAATCAGCGGCGAACGTCCGGCCGTTGTAATTCCGCAGGCACTGAATCGATCTTGGGAGCCAGTCTTTCATAGGTGCGAGTTCATCGGTCTTGCAAATGCGGGATACGCGCGATGGAAAGCCGTCGCCGCTTGTGAGGCACTGAATCAAGTATCGCTCACACAGCTGCGAACTCTACAGAAATTGAATTTGGAAGTGACCAAGACAACAAAGCAGCTCGCTGAGGATTTCGCGAAGGGGCGCGCCGAGCGATTCGTCGTTTAGCGTTCAACGATGATCTGGCCCTTCATTCGTTTGTGGCCAGTGCCGCAAGATTTGCAGCACTGGAACGAGTAGGTTCCGGGCTCAGTGGCTTCGATATCAACCGCCACGGATTCGCCTTTTTTCAATTTCCAGCAATCTTCTCCGAATATGAATGCCAGGCCCGGCGCCGTGTTGACCTTCCCGCCATCCGGGAATGCGCTGATGTGCAGCCCGTGCGTGCGGTCGGACGAAATGACTTCCAAGCGGACTTTGTCGCCAACTTTCATGTGAATTACCGGCGGATCGAACTCGAAATCCTTGGCGGTCATAGCGATGATTCGCGGCGGCGCCTCGACGGGCCGTTGCGGTTTTGGTTTCTCGCCTTGCTCTTCCTGCGGCGATCGAGGGGAGCTCTGCACGGAGCCGGGGGCGGCAAGCCCAAGCACGGCAGCGGTGGCTAGTAGTGCGGCGAAACGAAAATCAATTTTCAAGAGGGCGTCTCCTGCGCAATCGGCAACATGCACCAGCGTCAATCATTCTAGCAGTGAACTCGTTTGCCGCCGAATTTGGAAAAGTTGACACTTCGGCAACTGTGTAGCACGCTGGTTCAGCAAACTGTGGCAACTGCAGCCCGAATGCAGCATCGAATCGACAGTGAATGGCACGACAGGAGATGCCCCATGCCGCTTGACCGAGAACGGATTCTAGACGCTGCGCGGCAGTGTTACGACCCGGAGATTCCCATTAACATCGTGGACTTGGGCCTGATCTACGACGTGCAATGCGACGACGCCGGAAACGTAACCGTGAAAATGACATTGACGACGCAGGGCTGCCCGTCCGCGCAGGCGATTCCAGAGCAAGTGCGCGCGCGTGTAGCCGCGATCGAAGAAGTGCGGGACGTGAAAGTGGAAATCGTGTGGGAGCCGGCGTGGAATCCCAGCATGATCAGCCCTAGCGGGCGCCAGGTGCTGGGACTGGAAGTCTAAGTCCGTCGCCGAGCTACAAAAGCAGGCGCGGCGGATGCAATAAAACAGAAACATCCGTCACGCGAGGAAGTCATCGCCGAAGTCGCAGCGCAGTGGCCAGCGCTGTTACTGCTAGGCTTTCTTGTTGGTGTACCAATCCGCGTTGATCGGCGTGAAGTTGGCCCACTTCTCCGGCAAATCTTCCAGCGCGAAAATAGCCGTCACCGGGCAGACCGGCACGCAAGCCCCGCAATCAATACACTCCACGGGACTGATGTATAGCTGCGTTTCGGCTTCGAAGTCTGCCTCATCCTTGCGCGGGTGGATGCAATCCACCGGGCAGACGTCCACGCAGGCTGTGTCTTTTGTTCCGATGCAAGGCTCGGCAATCACGTACGCCATTTCGAGTTCTCCTCGAACGAGAGGTTTTTGAGCGGTTTAGCCCGGGATACTGCTCCAAGACCGCGCCTCAATTTTTATATCACCAAAGGCAGGCCGGGTACAAGCACTCGCCCACCCCGGCAAAGTATCACTTTCCGGCTTTGGTTGCAGGTTCCATCGCGCGATACAACGCCATCTCGGCGGATGATACAAACGTATCCACGCACCGCGAAGGGCGGGCTTCGCTGATTATGCGTGGGCCGCGTATTCCGTTCTGCCCGCGCAGACCGAGTGCGGGCACTTGCAATCCACGTCCGGCATTTCTTCCATTGTCTCGCACTGCGGGCTGCAGTACTTCTCCGAAGTGACCTGACACGTACAAACGGGATGTGCGCATTTCTTGGTTTCGCTCGCTGCCATAGGGCCTCCTTTGGGAGTGGTGAAAAACGTGAGTGTATCAGTTTCCTTCGCAAAAACAGACTGACATCTGAGAAGAATGCGCCTTGGTCTTGGTAGGTCGGGTTATCGGAAGCTGAACCATTACTCGAAGCTAACCAACTTCTGCGGCTTTGGAGGCGGTGGTATCATCCGTTTTCGCGGCGGCGATTTTTGCGCCGGTAAGCCTACGGAAGATTGCTTGCGGACGAGAATGACGAATGGCCGCGCATTCAATCAAAGGAACCTGCGTGTTTGGCGGTTCGAGCTTGGGAGTGCGCGCGAAGTAGCGACGAAGGGCGGAGCGACTTCACGTTTAGTCAGCGACTTCGAGGGGCGAATTTATCGGGCACTCGCTTGATGGCAATCGAGGTGAAGGAATGACGCAACTCAGGAGGTGGCTATGAGCGCAAATGCAGTCCGTGGTATCGAGACCAGCGTCGCACCGGTCGACATGAAATTCGAGATCGTCGTCATCCCCGTTTCGGACGTGGACCGCGCGAAAGCGTTCTACGCGAAGCTGGGGTGGCGGCTGGACGCCGACTACGACAACGGTAAAGACTTCCGCATACTCCAGTTCACGCCGCCTGGCTCGGGATGCTCGGTCATCTTCGGCAAGAACGTCACCTCAGCCGCGCCCGGCTCCGCCCAGGGCCTTTACCTGATCGTCTCCGATCTCCAGGCCGCGCGCAAAGACCTGCTCGATCGCGGCGTGCAGATCAGCGAAGTGTTCCACAACGAGGGCATATACGCGGGTACCGACGAAACTTACTTGTTTGGCAGCGTGCGCGTCAGCGGCCCGGACCCCGAACATCGCAGCTACCGCTCGTTCGCGTCGTTCAAAGATCCGGACGGCAACGGCTGGCTGTTCCAGGAAATCACCACGCGGCTGCCCGGCCGCATTGATTCTGCGGCGACGGCCTTCGCTTCGGCGAACGATCTGGCGGACGCGATGCGACGCGCGTCCGTGGCGCACGGCGAGCACGAGAAGCGGATCGGCGACGCGGATGCGAATTGGCCCGAGTGGTACGCCAGGTATATGGTGGCGGAACAGGCCGGGGCGGAGCTGCCGAAGTGAGCGAACGCGAGATTGCGCACAGCCAAGGGTGGTGCTCAAGATTCTACGAGGAGGAGGACGATGAAACAGATCGGTTTCTTGCTGCTTGCAGTTGTAACCCCGGCCGGCATTTTCGCCTACATGGCCCAGGCATCTGGACAGGCTGATGGAGACTCCTCGCCGATCTACGGAGTGAAAATCCCCGCCGGATATCGCGATTGGAAAATGATCACCGTGAACAACCTCTGAGTACCGGGCAAGCTCGATCAGTTGCGCGCACAAGTCGGCAACGAGATAACGCTCAAGGCTTTTAAGGATGGGCAGGTCCGGTTCCCGGACGGCACCCTCATAGCGGCCATTCGTTGGACTCGTGTCTTGTCGGAAGTCAACGACAAGGTCTTGGATGGTGCATTCCCCGGCGCGCAATCTTTCGTTGTCGCGTCCCCAGTGAATATTCAGGTGATGGTGAAGGACTCAAAGAAGTACGCGGCGACGGGCGGCTGGGGGTTCGCGGACTTCAGGGACGGCAAACCGGGCGACAAGGCGCTGCATGAGACTTGCTTCCCCTGCCACGTACCGGCGAAGGATCGCGACTACGTCTTCACGCATTGCGCACCTTGATACCCAGGACGAAATGCCGCGTATCGCAGGCTGAATAGTCCGCATCCGAGATGGAGAATGACCCTGCAGATGTTTCTTGGCGGTTGATGAGGATTTTCCGCGGTGACTTATCCCGCACCTGGCTTACTGCGGCGACCCGGTGAGCCTAAAGTCGCCAAAAGTCGCCCACTTGCCGTCTTTGTCTTTCTGCGTCATTAGCCATTCCCGGGTATCTTTTTCCGGGGACCACTGAAGCACGGTGTGAAACGGGCCTCCGGGTATTCAAATACAAATCGGGTGGCGTTGCCGTCGCGCACGCCGTAGCCGAGCGTTTCTGAGAATCGCCCTCCGCACACGTCGAGCAGATGCAGGACGCAGCGCTCGCTGACCGGGTCGTAGCCGAGAAACCAAGTCGCCTCCTAGCCGTTCTCGGAGCCAGGCGCGCCAGCTGCCGCTTTTTCGCGGATGCGATGGAATTGGTGGTTGAGCACCCACTCAGCGTCAACCTCATGGTGCGCGTCGCGAGCCATGACCGTTCCCTGCAGTTTCCATGTGCCAACCATGTGATCTACCAGATCGTCGCGCCATTCGCCCGGAGCCTGCGCGCCTGATTGCAGCGGAGCAATGGCGGTCACGATCAGGGTAATCAGCAATAAACAAGTCGCCGTTTTCATCGTAAACTCCTCAGGCTGCGCGTCGGCCTGGAGTTTAAAGCGGTGAGATTGTCGCACACGTGGAAACTGGCCGGCCGCGCGAGAACCAAGAAATTAAACTCTCGATGCTGGATAGCGGGTAATCGACTACCAGGTTCCGTGCAAGCGCCCTCGCTGCGCGATCAGCGTGTTGATCGGTACTTAGACTGCACGCTGCCTTTACTCATTGACGCGCCACTTGTGCCAACCTAACATGTGCGCCCGCAGTCTCGGGATGGGATCATCATGACTAAACTTCGGGTTCGCAACTTCTCCATCTCCCTGGATGGCTACGGCGCCGGCCCCAATCAAGACCTGGCAAATCCACTCGGTGTGGAGGGCAGGAGCCTGCACCAATGGTTCGTACCTACTCAAACGTTTCAACGGCTGATTGGAAACGACGGCGGCGCCACGGGCGTCGATGATGATTTTGCGGCCAACGGGTTCGCGAATGTCGGGGCCTGGATTCTGGGCCGGAACATGTTCGGGCCGATTCGCGGTCCATGGCCCGACGACGCGTGGAAGGGTTGGTGGGGTGACAACCCGCCTTATCACGCTCCTGTCTTCGTGCTTACACACTTTGCCCGCCCGTCCATCCCCATGGACGGCGGGACGGTTTTCCATTTTGTTACGGACGGCATCCAAGCGGCACTGCAGCGCGCAAGCGAAGCAGCGCAGGGGCACGATGTTCAAATCGGAGGAGGCATAGAAACGATTCGAGAGTATCTTCGCGCGGCGCTTATTGATGAGCTTCATCTGGCGATTGCGCCAGTGCTCCTCGGCTCGGGCGAGCACCTGTTCGCTGGAATTGACGCACCCAAGCTTGGCTATCGGTGTACCAAACACGTTGCGACCGTGAACGCAACACACGTTGTTCTAACGCGGCTCGGCTGATCGTCACACGGGGGTAAGTCCGGCAGGCATTACCCGGCGAGTAAATTCCAGAGTAACCTGCGGACCGCGACCAGTTGGGATTTGAAAAGCTGCCGAGAGAAGCAGGAAGTGCGGCGGCGGATGCGCGAGAACCGGCGGCGTCAAGCGCTGCGTTTGATGTGGAACGACTTTTTCTCGGCCGTCTTCTTCAGCTTATAGGACACGAAATGCAGCACCGCGGCCAACAGAGCGAAGCAGGCGGTGGCAAATGAGACGGTCATGCGACGGAGCTTAAAGCGTGACGGCTCGACAGGCAAATCCATTGAACGGATAGGAACGATAGACCAAACTTGGCCGGGGTCTGATCGCTATCCGCAGCGTCGTTTTCGTAGCGGCGCCGCACGATCGGAGATCCGCGCACAACCCTCGCGCCAGGGGCGGCGCGCGATGTATTCGGTCACTTCTCGCGATACGAAGGTTTAGGAAAATGTGTGGGATGCTAGGGCTACGCGGAAAATCCAGAACGCATGTGCCCAGTGTCTATCCCGGGCGCTCTCGATTCTATCGTGGTTCAGAGTCCCGAATTCTTGACCGGTGGGCTGCTCCGTTTCACGCCGGCCTGCAAGACATTCAACGCGGACGTAGCGTCTGTATGGCGGTTCGCTCGTCGCTCAGCATGCCGCCATTGCGCGAAGTTCGGGCGCGAATTGCTTCCTCCGCTGCCTCCACGCGTTCTCTCAATTTTTCAAGGTCGAGTTCAAGGAGCGCAGCCCGATATAGCTCCCGCCTGTGACTGCCATCCAGAGCGGAGTCCTCAGAAGGCGACGGGCCGCCTGTTCGCGCGTAGAATCCGGAGCTGTCCCAAGTCCTTCGTACCATTTCTGGCTCCATGCTGGGAGGCCAGATGCCGCAACGTGATCTCGTCGCTGTCAGTCCGCCGGCGTACAAGCCCCAGGGGTAGCAGGGCGCGCACACCCGTTGCTCCTGATGCGTCATTGGAGGCTGAGCCACTACCCTCACGGCGTCGAGCTGCGACCGCCCCCGGGTTGCCGCACGTCGGGTCAAACCGATAGAATAGCCAAATGAGAAACGGAACCCAGCAATCGCGACATCACCGTCGGAATCTTATAGCGTTCGCACTGTTGCTGGCGCTGGCTCTTGTTGCTGCGCGGCCTGGGCGCACGCAAACGGACGCGGGCAGAGCTGCGCCGCACGCGGGCAAAGCGGCTGGCGCTGCCGACCCCCCGCTGATTGATCTTGCCGGCTACCGGCAGTTGCTCGCGAAATACAGAGGGAAGGCGCTCGTAGTGAATTTTTGGGCCACGTGGTGCGAGCCCTGCCGCGATGAGTACCCCATGATTGTCGAGTTGGCCAAGGAATTCAAACCGCAGGGCGTCAGCGTGGTGGGCGTGGACATGGACGACGAATCGGACATGAACCTGGTGCGGCGATTCATTGCGCGCACGCAACCGCCATTCCCCAATTACCGCCAGAAACCCGGGATTGATCTGGACGCTTTCTACGACGGCGTGAATCCGGAGTGGAAAGGCACCATGCCGCAAACGATTTTTTATCGGCGCGACGGTCAGATCGTAGGATTTTTCCTGGGCACGCGCTCGCAGCCTGTGTTCGAACAGGCGTTCCGCGCGACGCTGGGGCCCGCAGCCAGCGGAGTCGAGAGCGGGCATGGCGGGGCACAATGATTCGCAACGGTTTGGGCTAATCATAAGAACAGGAGGCAAGCGCTGATGCTTCACACGCGCGGCAATAAAATCACCTGGCTGGGCCACGCTGCATTTCGTATTGACACTCCCAGCGGCAAAGTAATTCTGGTGGATCCCTGGATTCTGACCAACCCGCTTTGCCCTGAAGCGAATAAAAGATTCGAGCGCGTGGACACCATGTTGATCACGCACGGACATTTCGACCACATCGCCGACGCCGTGGAACTTGGCAAGAAATTCAACCCGCAGGTCGTGGGAATTTATGAACTGTGCGCGTGGCTGGAATCAAAAGGCGTGCAGAACAGCAACGCGATGAATAAAGGCGGCACGCAGAAAGTCGGCGAAATCGAAGTGACCATGGTCAACGCCGTGCATTCCTGCGGCATCCTCGACGGCGATCACATCGTTTATGGCGGCGAAGCTTGCGGCTACGTTCTGCGGCTTCCCGGCGGACTGACGGTCTATCACGCAGGTGACACGGCGCTTTTCAGCGACATGAAGTTGATCGCGCAGCTGTACGCGCCGGACGTGGCGTTGCTGCCGATCGGTGATCACTTCACGATGGGTCCGCGCGAAGCGGCCATGGCCATTCGCTTCTTGAATGTTCGCCACGTGATCCCTATGCACTTCGGGACGTTCCCACAGCTGGTGGGCCGGCCCGAACAAGTCCGCCAGTTCACGCAAGATATCAGCGGCCTTGAAATTCATGTGCTAAAGCCCGGTGAGTCAATCGGAGAACTCAGCTCGCACTTCAGCGCGCAGGTCTAGGAGCGAAAATGCCGGGAATTCTGGAACCGCAAGTTGAAAAATATTTATCGAGCCTGCTGCCGGAGCGCGATGCCGTGCTTGCAGACATCGAAAAGTACGCGAAGGAGCGCGACATCCCGATCATCGGGCCGGATTGCGGGCGTCTGCTATGGCTGATGGCTCGGCTCTCCGGAGCAAACAGAATTTTCGAGATGGGCTCGGCCATCGGCTATTCCGCGATCTGGTTCGCGCGCGCTGCCGGACCTGCCGCCGAGATTTATTGCACCGATGGAGACCCGGCGAATGCGGAACTCGCGCACAAGAACTTCGAACGCGCCGGCGTCAGCAAGAACATCCGATTCATGACCGGAGAAGCGGTGGACTTGATTGACGCCACCGACGGCACGTTCGACATCATCCTGATTGATGTTTACAAACATCAATACCCCGCGGCGCTGAAGAAATCCCTGCCGCGGCTGAAAAGCGGTGGCCTGGTCATCACAGACAACGTGCTATGGTCCGGCCGTGTCGCCCAGCCGCCGAAGGACGATAACACGCGCGGCATCCTGGAATTCAACCGCATGGTCTATGCTTCGCCGGAACTTTTCCCCGTGATCGTGCCGTTGCGCGATGGCGTCGCCATCTGCCGCAAGTCGTAGCGCGAAACGAATCGCCGGCCGCCCGCCGCAGCGCAAGAAACCGCGATATTTTCGCCAGACAAATGGAGTCGTCCTCAGAGGTAGGAACGCATGGGGGATTTGACGAAGCAAGAGCGAAGCGCCATCGAAGCCATCGCTAGACGATTCTCGGCAACCTGGGAAGAGAGAAACGACGCCCACGACGCCAATATCACGGTCGCTGGGAAACGGGTTGCGGTTGACATCACAACCCTGAAACGGCGCGGCACTGTCCAAGGAAACGCAGCCAAACCTCACTTGAGGTTCGATAAGGTTGCGATGAGACTCATGGATCGTCTGCGAGTAACCCTTGGCAAAACCGTGCCGGACGGCATGACGGTAGTGCTGACCATCACTGCTCCCATCCTTTTGCCATTGAAAACAGCTGCGTCGCTCGAAGACAAGATAAATACTCTTCTCGGGCGGAGATCGCCGCGCCGAGATGAGAAGTACACAATTCACGGGAATCGTGTCCAGATTCGACTATTGCGAGACGAATCTGAGCGAGCGCCAAAAATGATTGGGTTCGTGCACAATTCCGATTCAGACCCACTTCTACTTTCGAACATGACACGAGAATTGCTCGACGTAATCAGCGCCGAGGCGGACAGCTACGGGCGAAAGCTCGCTGGCGAGCGCTGGCTGGTTGTGATAAGCGCCCGAGAAATTTCATGCTTGGAGGCATATCGCTACATCTATTCACGACTGCGCATAGCGACCGACTTGAATAAGATTCTCATGGTGTTTGGCGATGGGCGCGTCGAGATGTTGACGGGATGAAAACCGGTTTGCGTGCGCGGGATCATGAGCCTGAAGTAGATCGCGGAGTGGCTTTCGCCGAGGAACGCGGAAGCAGATTGCGCAGGAAGAAAGTCACGTTGGCGGGGCGTTCGGCGAGGCGGCGCATGAAGTAAGGAAACCAATCCACGCCGAACGGGATATACACGCGGACGCGATAGCCGTCGCGCACCAATTTCTGCTGCAAATCGGTGCGAATGCCGTAGAGCATCTGAAATTCGAAACGGTCGCGCTTGATATCCTGTTGGCGCACGAAATCGAGCACAGCGCGAATCATAGCCGGATCATGCGTGGCGATGCCATGATAAATCCCACTCGCCAGGAGCATTCTCATCAGCTTCACGTAGTTGGCGTCCACATCGGCTTTCTTGGGGAACGCCACTTCGGGCGGTTCCTGGTAAGCGCCCTTGCAAAGCCGCAGGCGGCAACCCGCAGCGAGTAATTCCTGCACATCCTGCTCGGCGCGATAAAGATATGCCTGCATCACTGTGCCCACGTTCGAGTACTCGGAGCGCACACGCTTCACCATCTCCACGGTGCGCTGCGTGTAGGCCGAGCCTTCCATATCCACGCGCACGAAATTCGACTGGCTGGCGGCGTGCGCGACGATTTTTTCCAGAAGTTCCTGGCAGAGTTCTTCGTTCAGGTCCAGGCCGAGTTGCGTCAGCTTCAGCGAAACATTCGCGTCCAGGTGTTCCTGCGCGATGCGATCGAAGATCGCAATGTATTCGTCAGCGGCTCGCCGTGCGCCGTCTTCATCCGACACATTTTCGCCAAGCAAATCCAGGCTGGCCAGCTGCAGCGCGCGATTCACTTCACGCGCGGCTTCCAGCGCGTCGTCCAGAGTTTCACCGGCAACGAAGCGGCGGGCGACACGGCGGCTCACACCGCTGCGCATCATCAGCGGCGCCAGTCGCTTGCTCTCCGAAAGACGCAGCAGGAGCGCGCGCATCAGAAAAGGCCGAGCTTCAGTAATTGAGATTGGAGCAACGGGTGCGGTTGTGGCGGCATGAACTCTGAATTATGCAGCAATTGCGGCTGTGGCGTCAGCCTTTGTGCCCTTCCAGGAACCGTTCCGCCTCGATAGCAGCCATGCAACCGGAGCCTGCCGCGGTGATCGCCTGGCGGTAATGATGATCCTGCACGTCTCCAGCGGCAAACACGCCTTCGATATTGGTTTTCGGGCCGTCATGCGTGATGAGGTAGCCGTTTTCGTCCATAGCAAGCTGCCCCTTGAATAGCTTCGTATTTGGATCGTGGCCGATGGCGACGAAAACTCCGGAGGTTTCAAGCTCCCTGGTTTCGCTATTATCCGTGTTGCGGATTCTCACTTTTTCCACGGACTTGCTGTTGACGTCGTGAACTTCCTCGATCACATAAGGTGTTAGGAACTCGATTTTTTCGTTGGCGTGCGCGCGATCCAGCATGATTTTCGTGGCGCGGAATTCGTTGCGGCGATGAATCAGTGTAACCTTCCGCGCGAATTTCGTGAGGAAAGTGGCCTCTTCCATCGCGGTGTCACCGCCGCCCACCACAATGATGTCTTTTCCGCGGAAGAAGAAACCGTCGCACGTCGCGCAGGTGGAAACTCCGTGCCCTAGCAAGTGCCGCTCCGATTCGATGCCCAGCATTCTCGCCGACGCGCCCGCCGCGACGATCAGAGTCTCGGTCTGGTACGTTTCTTTGCCGGCGACTACAGTGAACGGCCTGCGGCTCAGATCCACTGACGTGACCGCGCCGGATTGGAATTCCGTGCCGAAGCGCTGCGCCTGCTTGCGCGAGTTTTCGATCAGCTCCGGCCCCAAAATGCCATCGGGAAAGCCCGGGAAATTTTCCACCATGGTCGTCAACGCGAGTTGTCCGCCCGGCTCGTAGCCGTCCAGCACTAACGGACTCAAATCCGCGCGCGCCGCATAGATCGCCGCAGTCAAACCGGCGCAACCACTCCCGATGATAATCACCTTATGCACTGAATTTTCTCCAAGGCATTCGATGCTGCAAACCAGCGCGGCGAACCAAACAAGCCATTGTATCATTCCGCGCCCGACCCGCCAGCGTCGGCGCGTTGTATCCGAGCGGATGCTTTCGCTTGGGGAGGTTATTGAGGATTGACCGGCTGCGATCGCCTGCGCGAGCAGTTCATTGAGCACCGTCGCTGGTTCCGAAGTCAGCCGAATCGGCAACGTGCGGTAGCTCGCGATGGATCGGTTCGCCACTTCGATTCCTACCCTCGGCGCTCCCGGCTCTGGCGCCTCTAAACGGTGAAGCTGCAGCGTCGTGCTGATCGGGCCGGTCCTTCCGAGCTCCAGCTCGCCCACTGTTCCGGAGATTCGCGCGCCAAAGAACGCGCCTTTCAGCCCTTTATTTTGATCGATTGATAAACAATATTCACCGCCGCAATCGCAGCGATTGCGAGCCAAGCATTGATGAAGAATTCTGGTTTCATGAGACCCCGGTAAAGGGCAGCTAGCCTGCCAGAAGGGGCTGCCGGGCGAGCGCGGAAACCCAAGCCCGAGCTCATCGCGCCGCATGCTTGGCTGCTCTAAATGTGTCGTTTTCTCTGCAATGCAAATAGCGCTACGAAGTAACAGAACGCCGTTAACACCAGTACGTAACCCAGAGAGTAGAGAAGATATTTCCAGTCTCCGTGCAAGACGCGCAGGCTCGTGTTTACAACGTCCGTCTGTTTGCCATATGCGTGGATCATGGGCAACACAAGGTACAAGCCGTGAAAGATATGCTCGAGTACGCGTAGCGCGACGCTCGCATTTCCCGAGCGGATGACGGCTTGCGTCCACACTTGAGCGTCGTAGAACATCTCTGCGTTAAAAATCAGCACCAGCGTTACGGCGATCGCGGGATGCACCAGCGTGGCCAGCAACATCATGTAAGCAACGATTCCCAGTGACGCAATAAACGTGTCCGCGGAGACAAAAACCAGCCCCGCGCGCACGGGCACCTTCCACACGAGCGACAGCACAACGGCACTGGTTAACACGACCCCGTGAAGCAGCAGCGAAACGAGCGCAGCCGATAAGATCGCGGACGCCAACCACAAGGCCGGCGAGCAGGGTTTGGTGAATACCATTTTCAGGCTGCGGTTGCGGAGGTGCGAAGAAATAATGAATAGCCCCAGACCTCCCGCAAGAAAGAGCAGGAACACATTCAAGATGGAGAAGATCTGCTGTAGAGCGTTGAAGCTTTGTACCCCAGAGTTGTTGAAAAGGGCAGGCAGTGAGCTCAATCCAGTCAGCAACAGAAATGCGAGCGCAAATGCCATGAGCAATCGGCTGCGCCGATAGAAAGCAAAATTGGCCAGAATGTTCGCCTTCAGAACTTCGGCCATGCATCCTCCCAAATTTCTTCCGGCGCGCGATTGCGTGGTCTCTCCGTAATCCTGTATGGCGCCGCGCTGATCATGCCTGAGCCCTTCCGTCCTTGACGATCTTGAAGAAGGAATCCTCCAGCGAAGTCTTCTTCAGCGAGCACTCGTGCACACTCAGGCCGGAGTTCTTCGTGTAGTCCATGAAATCGTACAGCCTTTCCTTGGGGATACTCGCTTTCACGACGGTTCCCACGCGTTCAATCGAGCCGATATAGTCAGGCATGGATCCGTTTGGCTCGAAGGTGACGCCGTAGAGCTCCCGGTCGAGAGTGAGAAGATTTTGCAGCTCGTCCTGCACGACGACCTTGCCGCGATCGATGATTGCCACGCGGTTGGCCAGCATCTCGATCTCCGAGAGCACATGCGAGTTCATTACGATGGTTGCGCCGCGTTGATGGATCTCGCGCAGCGCTTCCCGAAATTCGCGCACCACCAGCGGGTCGAGTCCTCGCGTCGGCTCATCCAGAAAGAGCAACCGCGTCTCGTGGATCAGGCATTGCGCAATCCCGACCTTCTGCTTCATGCCTTTGGAGCATTTGGAAAGCGGAAGAGTTTTGAACTGCGCCAATCCCAATCGTTCCAGCACGTCGTTGATCGCCTTGTCGGACACTCGCCGCCGGTAGAGCGCGCTGTAGTAGCGGGTTGCTTCCTCAACGGTCAGATAGAGATGATAGTGCGGCTCCTCCGGCAGATAAGCCACGCTCTGATAGAGCTGCGAACCAAGTTCTGGGGTCTTGCCCATTACTTCTACTTTCCCCGAAGTGGGCTGCAACAGCCCCAACAGGCAGTACATCGCCGTGGATTTTCCCGCGCCGTTCTGTCCCACGAGCGCGAAAAAGTCGCCGTCGTACACCTCCAGGCTGAGTCCATTGAGGGCCTGCAGCTTTCTGCGCAAGAGGCCGCGCCGAAAATGCACGTGAACATTTTCAGCGATAATCACATGGCCCCCGAGCAGAACCGTTTGTTCAGCGATTTCACGATCTCGTCGTCCGGTTGGTCTTTATAGTCTTCGCTGGCCAGGGCGGTCTTGATTTTCTTGGATGTGTTGCAAGTGCAGATCTGAACCTTTTTCTCGCAGCCGCAGGGACAATCCATACGGGCGACGATCCGGGTACCGCGTGAATCGAGCTTGGCCTCCTCGTCAGAAGTGCTCTTTTCTTGTCCTTTGGCGACGGGAAGCGCCGTTTGTTTTTGAGCTAACTGGCGGTAATCCTGCGGCGAAATGACTTGCCCCGCATCCATAAGTTGACGATTCTTCGCCAGCAGATTGCTGAAGGCGACATCAGCGTTAGCGAGCGCGCCGGACTCGTAAAATTGCACCTTGCCGTCCACGCCAATCAGCACGGTTGTCGGAAATGCAGTCACTCCGTATTGTTTCTGGATTGGGCCGTCATCAATTCCAGCGGGGAAATCGATTTTAAGGTCTTTGAGAAAACCATCCACGCGATCCTGTTTTTCTTCCGAATCAATGCCCACCAATAAGAACGACTCGCTTTTGTGATCGTTGAAGTAACGATTCAGTTCGGGCATTTCCTCGCGGCACGGGCCGCACCAGGTCGCGAAGAAGTTGAGCACAATAATTTTCTTGCCGACGTTCTCGGAAAGTTTAAAGTCTTCTCCGCTGGTGGTCTTAAGCTCAAAGTCCGGAGCGATTTGATTCCGCCACGCTGCGCCGCCACTCATGGTCTGCGCGTACTCGCGAAGATCTTTGTCGCTGGGCGCAGGCTTCAGTTTGTAGTGAAAAATCCCAAGCCCAATTCCTGCCAGTGTAATCGCAACGTATAGAAGGGGTTTGGTCACTTGCCCTCGGGTTCGACGGCACCTCGTTATGCGTGCAAATGCCGATCCGCACGATGCTTGCGGCTCGCGAATATCATTTCACCAGATCGCTTTTCGTATTGATATCGGCCGAAGGTACAGGTGTTATGGAAGCGTTAATACAGTAGAAAGCTAATCTGCGAAATTCTTGACCCTCCACGCCGTTCGCGATTGCAATGTCCCAAGCACTCGAAACGCAGGCTCGGCTGAGATGAAGCCGTTAGTAGCACTCCGATTCGCAACGGATGGTGTCGCTCGCCAGCAGCCGATTGCGCCGGTCGGCAGCTTGCCTGATAATGGCCCGCGGGCTGGACGCGTACATGGCGACACCGAGCAATCTTTTTCGGCTGCTCAGCGAATTTATCGTGCTGCTTCTGGGCGCGCTGCTGATCTTGCTGGCTGCGACGGGCCGGATCGGGGTGCCAGCGCGGCCCGCGGGCGTGGTGGCGCTGGGCGCAATCTTTATTTTCTGGGGTGTACGTGCGGCTACGCGGTCGGAAGCGAAAACTGCGCGGATGGCGACCATGATTCGCGCCGGATCACTCGCACTGGTGGGCATTTTTATTCTTGCTGTGCCGTTCGTGCCGGCACGGCACGCCTCGCAGCTGTTTGTGCTGGCCGGGGGCGTGTTGGTCTTGCGCGGAGCGCTCGCGGCGGCGATTTCGGTCGCGCGCCATTGATTTCACGGCGACCCACAATATTGAAAACAAGCGCATTCGCTCTTGCCAGCCGTGAGCGTTCCGGATAACCTCCGCGGCAGCAGCGCGGCATGCGGAGAAAGCATGGCCCGGCCCCATGGCACGAAACCGACTGCTCGCTGAGTGGATGCAAGGAGATCAACCATGCTAAAGGCATTTAAAGAATTCGCGATGAAAGGCAACGTACTGGACCTGGCCGTGGGATTCATCATCGGAGCGGCGTTCGGAAAAATCGTCACGTCGCTGGTGGCGGATATCATCATGCCGCCGATCGGCCTGATCGTCGGCAAAGTGGATTTCTCCGGATTATTTCTGAATCTCTCGGGAAAATCGTACGCCACGCTGGCAGAAGCAAAAGCCGCCGGGGCGCCTACGCTCAATTACGGCATGTTTTTGAACAACATAGTCGACTTTCTGATCGTAGCATTCGCGGTTTTCCTGATCGTGAAGATGGTGAATACCTGGAACAAGCCCGCGCCGGCTCCGGCCGCCACCATGAAAGAATGTCCCTACTGCGCTTCGTCCATTCCGTTGAAGGCGACGCGCTGCCCGAACTGCACCTCCGAACTGCGCGCGTAAGCGTTTGCAAGATTCGATTGCGGCTTCGGTAGCCTGCGAAGTAATAACGCAGGTCGCGCGGTGCTCAGCTTCCAGGCAATTTCTTGGGCGCTTCGTCGGTTTCGAGCCGGTGGTCGCGTATTTCGTGCACGTGCTGGCGCAGCCGCTCGAGCACGGCGTCCGTCTCGCCCTGCGCCATTTCCCGCTCCACCTCTCCGAGAGCAAAGTGAATGATGTCGTGGTGATGGATTTCCTCGCCGGGCAGCTTGTCGCTCAATTCCAGCCAGACTCTGTGCAGCAAATCAATTTCCTTGGGGGTCAGCCGCGGCGCGTGGGGGCCGAGGTAGAAGATCTGCTCTTGGCCTGAAGGTGTGAAAATTTCCAAGGTGACGCGTGGGCGCGGCTCCGGCATGCGTTCCCAAGCGAGCCCGATTTCGCGAGCCTGCTCGGTAACCGGCATCTTTGATGAACTGCCCGCCACAACGGTGCTCGACTGCAGGTTCATCGCAGTGCGCAGAATGCCTTCCCACAGATCGTTCGCCGCGGCCACTGCCAGACGCACGGGTTTGCCCTCTTTTTCCGCCAGCGCCAGCACTTTAGTGAAAAGCAATTGTTCGATCGTGCTGAAAAGCTGGTCCGGGGCCAGATCGTATTCGCCGGACGCCGCGCGGCGCAGCATGCGCACGTGCAACACAACGATCTCCGCTTCCTTTTGCCGCACGCGCCGCAGCGCTGCTTCCAGATGGTACAGCGCGTAATAGGTGCTCACCGGTACCAGAATACTTCCCGGCGCGACGCCGACGCTGGTGGGCGTCAATTCCGCTTCTTGCGCCAGATTGAATTGATCGAGCTCCACATGCGCCGCGCCCGCGGCGTGCACGCGCATGCGATGTTCGGAAATCTCGAACACCGTGAAAAGCACTATGGTGAAAATGATTCCCGCGACAGTTGCTTGCGGCTTCGTAAACAAGTTGATAATCGCGATCGCCACCAGCACCAGCGTGATCATTCCCAGCCCGATCGGAATTTCTCTGCCGAAAATTATCGGGTTGAGCGGCACGCGATACTCGCGGTCTTGCGGATGCGTGTAACGCAGCACCAGCACCGCGATGCCCTTCATAGAAAAGCTCCAGATCACGCCAAAGGCGTACAAGTTGCCGAGAAAGGTGACGTCTCCGCGGCTTGCAATGATGGTGACGATCTGAAACGCCACCACCAGGTTAATGATGCGGTGCGTGGTACCAAAGCGCGGATGCGGATGGCGGAACCAATCGGTGAGCACGCCATCTTCGGATACGCGATTCAGCACTCCGTTCGATCCCACGATGGCGGTATTCACGGCTCCGGCGAGAATCAGCGTGCCGACCACCACGACAAAGACGTGAAACGCCAACTTCACCTTAAAACTGCCGGCCAGATGCATGGCCAGACCGCCGATCAGGTTTTCAGTGAAGTTTCCGCGCACGCTATCCGGAATAATCATCACCGCGAAGAACGAAACCAACGAAGTAAACACCAGGCTGTAGATAAAAATCACCAGCCCGGCTTTTTTCAGGTTCTTCAGCTTGGGATGCTCGATTTCGCGATACACCTGCGCGAGGGATTCTTCGCCGCTCATCGCCAGCACGGAATGACCCAGGCCGACAAAAATAATGATTAACGTGATCGTGTGCGCCCAGTGATAACCGTTCAGCCAGCCGAGCGAACCGTGATCGAGTTTCATGTTCTGCGCGTTCGGCAATGGAGGCAGGCTCCAGTCGCTGCGCACCCACAGTGTGTAGAAACACCAGCTGATCAGCACTACCACCATGATGGTGGTGAGTTGCATGATGCGCAGGGCTTTGCCGCTGGATTCGGGAACGCCTTTAATATTTTCCCACCAGAAATAAAGCGTGATGATGATGGCCACCGTCGCGGCAGTGCCGTTCACGTTCAAATAAATCGCGAGCTTGGCGTGATGGAAAAGCTCGTTTATTACACCCACCAGATACTGCCCCGCCGAAACGCCGCTGATCGGGCCGGTGAGCACGTAATCGAACATCAGCGCGGATACGGAAAATTTCGCGAGCGTCCCACCCAGCGCTTCCTTCACTACCCGGTACACGCCGCCGCGCACGAACATGCTGCAGCTTTCCACGTAAATCGCGCGCACCGCGTAGGAAAACAGCATGATGCCAAGGATGAACCAGGGCGCCGTCTTGCCGATGAACTGCTCGGCCTCGCCGCCAGCGTAATAGGCGGAAGAAGCCAGGTCGTTCAGCACAATGGCCGCGGCACGCCAGAAGGAAATGAAAGCCAGCATGGCCGTAGTGGCCACCAGGACTTTCGTTACAGGGCGGGCGCGACCCGGCGTGAATGTGGGGCCTGTGGAATTGGAATCCATACGCTTTTCAGTGTGGGAAGGAACTATACGTTGAAAGGCGGCCAAAAAGGAAGCCTCGCGGCGGATGGCCCACCGCTAAGGGTTACTACTCGCCGGCAGTTCGATGCAACTTCACTCTGTGGTCGGGCGCGCGCGGGTATGAGGAACGCGTGTTATGCGGTGGTCTCTTCTGTGGCAGCGCGAAAATCGCGCGCGCACGCTTGGCAGGGACAAATTTCGCGGAGATGCTCGAAGCTGAAAATTCCCGTCGCGTGACTATCGGAAAATTGAATCTGCAGCGCGTAATTCCCCACCGCGTTGGCGCTCTTGGCGGTGACGCGCGGCTTGTACATCGGCAGCAACGCCGAGCTGGCGCCGGTGCCGCCCTTAGCCTTCTTCTCACGCTCGTCGTTGCACAGCGCGCACGGGCAATGATCGCGCAGGTACGGGAAATCGTAGCGGCTGGTGTGCATGTCCGACCACGTGATCTCGACGCCCTCGCCTGTCGAGACGTGTACCTTGATGCTCAGCGGTTTTTTTCGCGTGTCTTGTGCGATTGGCATCTAAAGATTAGCCTGCGATTTGGAAATCTACCTTCTTGGCTTCGGTAACGCGCCGCAAAGCGTCGAGCATTTCCATTGAAACCAGGTCTCCTTGGCCATCATCGTCAAGTATGATCCCGGGTTTTTCCTCGTCGCTCTCGGTGACGGAGGCGTTTTCCTTCCTGATGAGGCGCAGCGTGTCCGCCTTCGTGTCGTAGTTAATTCTCACTCGCATCGCCCATGGTTCTCGAACTGTCAGGTCCCGACTCATAGTGTGACACAAACGAACCCAATCGCGCCTTCACGCCAGCTCCGGTTTCAGCGCTGCTGCCGGTCGCACTAAGCGCCCATGCGCAAACTCGATGCGGCGGTCCGCAAGGCGCCCGATGGGCGGAGCGTGCGTCACCATCAGAATCGTATGCCCTTCGGCGTGAAGTTCGCGCAAGAGACTGAGCACGATTTCCTCGTTGGCCTCGTCGAGGTTGCCGGTAGGCTCGTCCGCCAAGATTAACTTGGGATGATTGATCAGCGCGCGCGCCACCGCTACACGTTGTTGTTCGCCGCCGGAAAGCTGGGAGGGCAGATGCTCGATGCGATCGCCCAAGCCCACGCGTTCCAGTGCCTGCTGCGCTTCTTTCTCGTCCGTGGTGCTGTGAAAATACTGCGCGAGCATCACGTTTTCCACTGCCGTGAGATAGGGCACCAAATGGAATTGCTGAAAGATGAAGCCGATTTTCTCCGCGCGAAAACGCGTCAGTCCGGCTTCGTCGAGGCGCGCTACATCGGTGCCGTCCACAATCGCTTGCCCGGCCGTTGGCGTATCGAGCCCGCCCAGAATATTGATGAGGGTGGTCTTGCCCGAGCCTGACGGCCCCATGATCGCGATCCATTCGCCGGCATCCACGCGGAAGGAAACTCCGTCGAGCGCGCGCACGTTTCCGAATTCCTTGCGCAGATTTTCCACTTGGACGAGCGTCGCCACGTTCCTCTATTCCCCTCGCAAAATTTCCGCGGGCTTTACATTGCCCAGCATCCGCAACGGAAGCGCGCCGGCCAGCGTCACCACGATCATCAGTGCGATGGTCACCGGAAAAACTTCCCAGCGTGGCGAAATCGCTGTGCCAAAGACGCGCAGCCCCATCCAGTACGCCAGTGCAGCGCCCAAAAACGTGCCCACGAATCCGCCCGCCGCGCCCAGCACGCCCACCTCGGCGAGAAATATTCCCACAATGCGCGAGATCGAGCCACCCAGCGATTTCATCAGACCCACATCTTTGCGCCTTTCCATCGCCAGCGCCGCCATGGTGCCCAGCACGCACAGCGCCGTGAGAATCAGAATCAGCAGCACCATGGAAACGATGAGGAGGCGGATGCGCCCGAGCAGCGCGCCTTCCGCTTCGGTCACCTGGCGGATGGGCCGCACTCGATACTGCGGCAGCGCGGCTGCCAGCCGCGTCGAGTAGTCCTCGACAACGCGCGCTGTGCCGGTCACACTCACTTGCGCGAGGCCGATCTGCGCCGGCAAGTTCGCCAGCGACTGCACCGCGCGCAGGCTCGCGAAGACCTGGTTGTCTTCGCTGCCGCCCGCATCCACGATGCCCTCAACCGTGCACGGCGCGCTGCGGTCCAGGTAATGCAGCTCGAGCGGATTTCCGACCGCGAGTTGCAGCCGCCGCGCGACGTTTCGGCCCACCAGGCAATGCGAATCGTCGGCGCGCGACGCAACCCAGTTCCCTTCCAGTTTCCACGTCGCATCGAGTTTTTGTGCTTGATCGAGCCAAGTACCGGCCAAGACGACAGGAATATTTTGCGCGCGCGCGACAATATAGAGGTACGGCGCGGCCGCAGCGACCTGTGCCGACGGCAGCTGTTGCAGAGTGCCCACCACCTCGATCTCCGGCATCAAGCTAGGGGCTTCGGCGCCACGGATCTGCGTCGGTGCGCCACTCGCGGGCGAAATCACGATGTTCGCTCCGAGAGTGCGGAATTCCTGCGTCAATTTATTTTGCACGCCCAGATCAAGATCGAGCAGCGCGGAAATCACCGCCGCGCCGCTGACGATCGCGAGTATCGCGACGCCCAGCCGCCCACGGCTCCCGCGCAAAAGTTGAAACACCAGCCGCCAGAACATCACTCGCCCCTCAGAATCACTGCCGGACGAAAATGCGCCGCGCGCCGCAGCGGAACAAGGCTTCCGATCATCGCGATAATCGCGGCCAGCGCCAGCACCACCGGAAACAAAATCAAGCGCGGCGCGGCAGGCGTTCCGAAGACGCTCTCGCCCAAAAATCGTGCAAGCCCTGCACCCACAAAAAACCCGACGGCACCGCCGGCAATCGCGAGGAGCACCTGTTCGGCAAGAAAAATCCCGCCGACCAAAGCGTTGGTGGCGCCGAGCGCTTTCATCACGCCGATTTCCGCGCGCCGCTCCAGCACGGTGGTCGCGGACGTCGCGGCAACGGCCAGTGCAGCCGCCCCCAACGCTGCCAGCGTGACGATCCACAGCAGCGTCCCGACGCGCGTGAGAATGCGGCCTTCGGTTTCCGCCACCCGCCGAATCGCATGCACGTCTGTCCCGGGCAGCACAGTTCGGATCTGAAAAGCGATAGACGAGATATAGGGCGAGCAGAACCAGCGATCATACTCGGTAGGCGTGAGCTGAATATTCTTGTCGGTCTGCGCGCGCTCGCCACGCTCCGCCAGCGCGTCGGCGGGCTTGGTCAACGCGCTAACGGAGAGCTGCCGGAATTTCCCGGGATGACCCGAAATCGCTTGCGCCACGGCAAGCGGCGCCAGCACCGCGTTATCATCCGCGTCGGAGGTCGAAACAATCCCTGTGACCAGCAGCGAGCGGCCGGAGCCGGCGGCTTCATTTTGGCCCGCGTGGATCGTGTTTCCGAGCGCAAACACCGCCGGATATTTCTCGGCCAAGCTCACTCCGACGACGCATTCATCAGCGCGATCACGGAACCATCGACCTTGCACTTTCCACCACGGATGAGTAACACTGGCGCCAGTTGCGAACTCTGTCCCATCCGGCACGGGCACTTCGTGTTCGTACCACGTACCGATCAAAGTTGTCGCACCGCCGGTCTCCGAAATGTAGACGGGAACATCGAGAAACGGCGTAAATCCCAGAATATTGTGGCGCCAGAAAATTGTTTTCAGCTTGCCGAGATCTGCTTCGTTCAAGTAAGCGCCTTCATCCACCGGACGATAATCCACGCCGCCAATTTCCACCGGCAAAGTGTCCGATTCCGGCGTGACCAACAGATTCGCGCCCAAGCTGCGGAATTCGCGCGCCAGCCGGTCGCCTACTTCGAGCGCAATCGTGAGCGTGGCGGTGGCGACGGCCATGCCGATCACGAGCGCTGCGGCCGTCAGCACTTTGCGCCGCGGATTACGCGCGAAGGATTCTCCAAGCAGGCGGGCGAACATTGCGTCAGGAGTGAATCTTGGAGGCGGCCTCGCCCAGCGCCGAGAGGTCCACGATCACCTCGCCTCCTTCCACGCGGGACTTCACGCTGATGGGATTGCAGCCGCCAGATTGGCCGATGGAGGGAATGTAGATCGCGGCGCCGCAATTCCGGCAGATCACGCTCTGGCCTTCCTGGCGGTAGCCGGCGGTGCCGCAAATCTGACAGGCATCCAGCGCGGCCGAGTAATCGCCGTTAAGTTTGTGAATCACCAGAAAGCGAATCACGCTGCCGTCCACGTCCGCCGTGTAGAAGTGCAAGCTGGAATCGGTAAGATCGGAAAGGGGGATGCGAACGTGATGGTCCTCGGCGGTCAGCATCCTGGCCGGCGAAGGTGCCGCGGCAACGCGCCCGTACACGTAATCTCCGGCGAACGAAACAACCACGCCGACGCACAGGATCGCCGCAGCGAAGCTCCAGCGGCGCTGGCGGCGGAATTCGTACTCGCGCATGCGCCGCGCCGCCGGATTCGCGGCTTCCTCCGCCACCGGCTGCTTCGCCCCGAACCATTCGCGGAGAGCCACCAGCGCGGCAGCGCCCAGAATCAAAACAAAAAAGAAAACTTCGTTGCGCACAATCGGCCCGATCGTGGACATCTCCAGTTTGCTGGACGGAATCCACATCGCTTCGCTAAGTTCGTGCACGCCGGTAAGCGCCAGCTGAAACGCCACAACCATCAGAATCACGCTGGTAGCTTTGAAGAATCGCTGCAAAGGTATTCGCAAAGTGCCCTGAAAAAAGAACAGCCCCACGGCCACGGCAATCGCAATTCCAATCGCCGTGCCGATCCAAACCTGCACGCCCGCGCTGGAGAGTTCCACGGCGCGCAGCACCAGCACCAGTTCCGCGCCTTCGCGCACCACCATCAGAAAAACAAACGTCCCGATCGCCCATCCGCCGGCGCGTGTCGACTTCTGCGCATACTCTTCCACGCGCTCTTCGATGTGTTTCTTCAGGTGGCGCGCCACGCGGTTCATCCAGATAATCATAGAGACCACGAGAGCCGACGCCACCAGCATCAGCAGGCCTTCGAAACCATCCTCGCTCACCTGCCAGCGATCCAGCAGCACCGCAGCCGCGAAACTGGCCAGTACCGCCAGCATCACGCCGCCCCAAACGTAACGCGTAAGCGCGCGGCGCCCCGTGCGATTCAGATACACCAGGACGATGCCGACAACCAAAGCGGCTTCGACGCCTTCGCGCAGAGCGAGCAGGAGAGCGGAGAGCATAAAGTTTCCAGTTGTAAACCAGTTTCAACTGGAAATTCAAGTCTAGCTCCGAGGTGCCCCGAAATCAAGCAAATTCAATGCACTGAATCTCTTGCTCACGTTTCCCTGTAGAATAGCATCTTATAACTGAATGACTTCTCCGCACCAATCCCACTCCGCCAGACGAAACCGCGCAAATACCGGGCCGAGTTCGCCGCTTTTACCCTTGACGCTGGCGGCTGCGTTCTTTTTTTCGCTGTTCCTTGCGCTGGCCGTACCATCGCTGAACGCCGTTCCGCAGTCCGGCGCGAAGTCCTCCACCACAACGCAACAGACTCAAACCCCGGCGGCGCCAAACAGCAATGCGGCGCTCGAACAGAAGCTTCCCTCACCTCCTCGCAAACAGGATGTAAAGAAAGGCAAGGAAGCCTACAAGCAAGGCATGAAACTTGAGCAGGCTGGCGATTGGCAAGCGGCCTACGACGCCTACTCCGACGCCGCCGAATGGGACCCCAGCAGCCGCGACTACCTGGTGCGCCAGGCCGTCGCCAAGGGCCAGGTCGTGCAGATGAAAGTTGACCTCGCCGAACGCGAAGCGGTCGCCGGCCATTTCGCAAACGCGCTGCATGCCCTGCGCGACGCGATGCAGCTGGATCCTTCGAACCGCACGATCCGCGAACGCCTCACCGAACTGGAAGCCCTGGACCCCAGCCGCTCGCGCCAAATCATTGCCGAGCCCGTGCTGGTGCCCGCCGTTCGGCTCGATCATCGTCCCGGCACGCAATCCTTCCAGCTGCGCGGACAAACGCAGTCGGCCTATCAGGAAATCGCGCAGCGCTTCGGCGTCGAAGTCGCCTTTGACGTGGACGTCCGCCAGGTGCCGGTGCACCTCGATCTGCAGGATGTGGATTTCGCGACCGCCGCACGCGTTCTGGGAAGCGCCACGAATACATTCTGGAGGCCGCTGACCAAGCGCCTGTTTTTTGTGGCGCCGGATACCACGCAGAAGCGCAAGGACTACGAAGTTTCCATCGTACGCACCGTGCTGCTGGCTTCTTCGGAAACAAACGAACAGATGACCGAGCTATCTCGTCTGGTGCGCGAAATCGCGGGCATCACGCGCACCGATCTGGACACCAAGAGCCGCACGCTGACCATGCGCGCTTCACCGCAGGCCATCGCCGTGGCCACGGGCATCATTGAAGATCTGGAACGCCCGCCCGACGAGCTAATCCTGGAAATCGAAGTCATGGAAGTGGATCGCAACCATAACGTGGACTTCGGAATCACCGGCCCGCAAACGGCAACAATTTATTCAATTCCCTCGAACGCGGCGCAACTGGTGCAACAGGGCGGCGCCGCGGCTCTGAACGCTTTGCTCACGCAGGTGTTCGGATCGGCGTCGTCGATTCCGCCGGTGTTCGCTTTCGGCGGAGGTAAGACCACGTTCCTCGGTACGCTGCCCGGCGCCACCGCCACGCTTTCGAATTTTCTTTCGAACGTGCATGCCGGCCGGCGCGTGCTACTCCGTGCCGAGGATGGCCAGCCGGCAACGTTTTTCGTCGGCGAACGCTTCCCCGTTTCGCTGGCGCAGTATTCTTCGAGCCTGGTTGGCAACGCCAATTCCGTGGCTACGCAGACGCCGACGGCTTCCGCCCCCAATTCAGCCTTGCCCGTCATCACCGTCACCACCGGAACGAATCCCGACTTCGTCGCGACTGCCGATTTTAATGACGACAATTTTCAGGATTTCGTCGTGGCGAATTTCACCGATGGAACGCTCTCACTCTACGACGGCAATCCTGCGTCTCCTGGCACGTTCTTGACTCCCACTACGATTCCCGTCGGCGCCGGTCCCACCTGGATCTCTACAGGGTTCTTCAACACCAAGACGGACACCACCAACACGATCGTCGATCTCGCGGTCACCAATCAGACCGCCGGCACCGTCTCCATCCTGCACGGAAATGGTGATGGAACATTCACGGTGGAACCGACTTTGACGCTGCCCAGCGGAGCCGGACCCACCGCCATCGCGGTGGCCGATTTCAATGGTGACGGGTTTGCGGATTTGGCCGTGGTCAACAAGGACGCCAATACCGTGAGTATTTTCCTGGGCAATGGCGATGAAACATTTCAGACTCCGACCACGCTGCTCACCGGCAAGGCGCCCACGTCGATTGTGGCCCAGGCTTTCAATCCGAACGCGCCGGCGATCATCGACCTGGCCGTCACCAATTCCAGCGACAACACGCTGCAAATTTTTCTGGGCAACGGCAAGGGCGCCTTTACCAACGGCGTCACCTACAACACCGGCGTGACTCCGGTTTACGTCGCGTCCGCCGACCTGGATCTTGATGGCAACCTGGATTTGGCGGTGGCCGATAGTGGCGCTGCCACCAGCGCGAACTCCGTTGGCAACAGTATTTCCGTTTTCTTGGGCAATGGCGACGGCACGTTCATCAAGCCGGGCGGCACGAGAATGGATTTCGCCGCTGGCACGACTCCCACGTCCTTCGTCATCGCCGATTTCAATGACGACGGTATTCCGGATCTCGGCGTCACGGCCAGCGGTGACAACGCCTTTGCGCTCATGCTTGGCGCCGGCGGCGGCTTTCTGAATGCGCCCATCGAAGTGCCGGTGGGCACCACGCCGGATTCCATTGCCACCGCCGACTTCAACGGCGCGGGGCTTCCGGACGTGGTCATAACGAACTTCGGGTCGAATACCGCGTCGATAATTCTGGATTCGTCCTCTCTCATCGGACTTCTATCCGGTAGCGCGACGGGTACGCAGTTCCCCAACGCGCAGTACATTGACATCGGCTTGAAGGTGAAAGCCACTCCGCGCGTGCACGAGAACGGCGACGTCTCCCTGCAATTTGAATTCACGCTCAGCAGCCTGGCGGGCAACAGCCTCAACAACATTCCGGTCGTGAATAATCAGGAAATTCATCAGAGCGTTCGCGTGCACGCCGACGAATCCGCATTGCTGGCGGGCTACCTGGCGCCGCAGTATACGACGACGCTGAATGGCACGCCGGGGATCGCAAATCTTCCGCTGAGCGCGCTGGTCGGAGGCACCACCTCAAACCAGTTTTCGAACACGGAGGTATTGGTTCTGGTGACGCCGCGGATTGTGGACTCTGCAACACGCAACAAAGAGCACTTGATCTATGCCGGACGCGGCCAACTCGGCGGTCCGGGCGCTCTAGGCCCGACGATTCAAGAACGCCGTGGTGGTGGATTCGTGAATCCTGCTGCGCAACCGCCGGAGCCAGCCGCCGCTCCGCCGCAACCTGAACCAACGCCTCCGCCACAACCGCAGACGGCGCCCCCGCCGGGCCCAACGCCGACAGAACAACCGCAAACCGCTCCGCCGCAGCAGCAGCAGCAGCAGTCTGACAATCCGCCGCGGCAGTAGCTTCGCGACGATTGCTCGCTCAGCCTTCGCGCCGCCGCACAGCGGATTACAATTACGGAGCAGCTTCCAGCACTACCACCGGCTGATACGTGCGCGGCACCACCGGCTCGGCAATGGCGATCAATTGCCCTTGCTGGCTGAAAACGCGCAGCCGCGCGGGCTTCCAATCGCCGGCATCGAGCTGGGCCGGCGCGTTCTGCGCCACGTTGGTTTGCCCGGGCTGAATCTGCGCGAGCGTCAAATTGAATTTCGCGCCGTGGCGCACGCGCTTTTCGATCACCGGCAGAATCGTGGCGCGCGGCAAATCCGTCAGCAATTTTTCCAGCGGAATCACGCGCTCCAGCAACCGTCCGGCCCGCGCATGCAGCGCCAGATCGCCCAGCGAGACCGCCTGATCCAGCGTGAATTCGCCCACGGCCGTGCGTGTGATTTCCGCCAGGTGCGCGCCGCTTCCCTGCAACTTTCCCAACTCATGCGCGAGCGAACGAATGTACGTACCTGCGCCGCATTCCACCACAAACCGCGCCACAGATCCTTCCAGGCCGGTGAGGCGAAATTCGAAGACTTCTACTTCCACCGGCTCCAGCTTCACAGGCTTATTTTTCCGGGCGAGCTCGTGCGCCGGGCGGCCGCGAATTTTCTTTGCGGAATACGCGGGCGGAGTCTGCTGAATCTTTCCGACAAATCGCGCCACATATGCCGCGAGCTCGTCGGCGTTCAGCGCCGGAGCCGCATCCGGTCCGAGTGCTTCTCCGTCAGCATCGTACGTGTCAGTCTCAAATCCGAAGCGCACCGCGCAGGTATAACGTTTACGGCGTTCGGCGTAGAAACGCGCCAGACGCGTCGCGCGCCCCAGCGCGAGCACCAGCACTCCCGTCGCCTGCGGATCGAGCGTGCCCAAATGTCCGATGCCGCGAAATCCTGCGAGCTGGCGCACGGATTCCACCACGTCGTGCGAAGTTTTTCCCGACGGCTTGTCAATAACCAGAATTCCATCAAGCGGGGGCTGCTTGGGTATGCGAGACATGAGTGGTTTGGCCGTGCAGCCGCAACAACGTCCGTTTCCGTCCGCAAGCGCAGTGTTTATTGCGCGCGCATCGCGAAAACAAAAGCGGAGGCCAGCTTGCGGCAAATGCTCGCTGCGTTAGGAACTGTGCTCCTCGGGATTCTTGGCCTTGCGCAGCAGGTTCTCGATGCGATTGTTGTATTCTTCGGTTTCGTCCAAAATGAACAGCACTTCGGGCGCGCGCCGCATGTGCAGGCGCTCCACCAACTCGTGCCGCACGTAACCTTTCGCGGCCTGCAACCCTTCCAGAGTCGTAGCGCGCTCCGTCTCATCGCCCTCCAGCCGGACAAAGACGCGCACCGTGCGCATTCCCGCGCCCAGGCGCACTTCGGTGACCATTACAGGAGCCGCCAGGCGCGGATCCTTCAGTTCTCCCGCGAGCATGAGGCTCACTTCGTTGCGAATTTCTTCGGCGATGCGCTCGGGGCGGTGCCCTTGAACGGTCATACTCTTTCCTCGTCCTGATCTTCGAAATAATCCACGTTCTGCGAAACCAAATCGCGGCCCAACAAGCGTTCCGATTCCGCTGCGATTTCCGCCAGCGTTTTTTCCAGGTATCCGGAGTCGCTGGAAATCGTCACCACGCCCACCCGCGAGCGCTGCCAGGTTTCCTGATGTTCCAGCTCCGCCACGGCCACATTGTAGTGAGCGCGCAGCCGGTCTTTCAAGCTGCGCAAGACTTGCCGCTTGTCCTTGAGGGACTGCGCATCCAGTATATGAATTTCCAGGGTAAGGAGGCCGATCGGCATTTCCGTGTGGCGCAACAACTCCCGTTGCGCTGGTGCAGCTTACACCATCAAGAAATTTTGTGCGCCGGTGCCACTGCGCTACCGCGTACTACAGGTACTACGCGCTTTCCTGCCGTGGCGCGCGCGGACGCGGCGGAGGCGGCGGAGGCAGCGCAGCGATCTTCTCGACCGTGAAGCATTCCAGACTGTCGCCCACCTTCACGTCTGCAAAGTTCGCAATCCCGATGCCGCATTCAAATCCCTGGCGCACTTCCTTCGCGTCATCCTTGAAGCGCTTCAGCGAATTGATCCGGCCGGTGAACACCACCGCCGCCTCGCGAATCACGCGCACTTCCGCGTCGCGCCGGATAATACCTTCCACCACCGAACAGCCGGCAATCGTGCCCACGCCCTTCACGCGGAACGTGTCGCGCACTTCGGCGCGGCCCAGATGCTGTTCCTTGATGATCGGAGCCAGCAATCCAGCCACGGCCTTCTGCAATTCGTCCAGCAACTCGTAAATGATCGTGTAGCTGCGGATGTCCACGCTTTCGCGCTGCGCCAGTTCCGCCGCTTTGCGCTCGGGCTTCACGTTGAAGGCCACAATCACCGCACCGGAGGTGGATGCCAGTAGCACGTCGCTTTCGTTCACCGCACCCACGTTCGCCAGAATTACTTTCAGCTTCACCTGGTCATTCGAAAGCTTCGGCAGCATTTCGTTCAGCACTTCCACCGAGCCTTGCACGTCCGCCTTGACGACCACCGGCAATTCCTTCACCTCGCCGATTTTCAATTGCTCGTGCAACTGGTCGAGCGTCAAGCGGCCACTCGACGATTTTGCCAAAGTCGCTTCGCGCGCCTTGCCCTGGCGATACTCGACGATATGTCGTGCCTTGGCTTCATCCGCCACCTGAAATTGGTCGCCCGCTTCGGGCACGCCCTGCAAGCCCAGAACTTCGACGGGTGTCGAAGGACCAGCCTGCTTGATGGCGCCGCCACGATCGTCGAACATTGCGCGCACCTTGCCGTACACCGCGCCCACGATAAACACATCGCCCACATGCAACGTGCCGTTCTGCACGATCATAGTGGCTACCGGTCCGCGACCTTTATCCACGCGCGATTCCAGCACGGTTCCCTTCGCCGGCACGTCGGGATCGGCCTTCAATTCGCGCATGTCACCGACCAGCAAAATCATTTCCAGCAGCTTGGGAATATTTTTCTTGGTTTTGGCGGAAACTTCCACCATCACCGTGTCGCCGCCCCAATCTTCCGGCATCAAACCCTTTTCAGACAGCTGCCGCTTCACGCGCTCTACCTGCGCGTCCGGCTTATCCACTTTGTTGATCGCGACGATGATCGGCACGCCGGCAGCCCGCGCGTGCGAAATTGCTTCTTCGGTCTGCGGCATCATGCCGTCATCGGCCGCTACGACCAGCACGACGATGTCCGTCACCTTGGCGCCGCGCGCACGCATGCGTGTGAACGCTTCGTGACCCGGCGTATCCACAAACACGATGCGCTTGCCCTGCACGTGCGCTTCGTAGGCGCCAATGTGCTGCGTGATTCCGCCGGCCTCGCCGCCCGCCACGTCCGCTTCACGAATGGCGTCCAGCAAACTGGTTTTGCCGTGATCCACGTGACCCATTACGGTCACGACAGGAGCGCGCGGCACTTCGTTGCCCGTGCGCTCTTCCTTCACTTTTTCTTCTTGCACCAGTTGTTCTTCGAACGTGACCACTTGCACCACGCCGTTGAACGCTTCGGCCAAATTCGTCGCAGTCGGCACATCCAGCGCCTGATTGATGCTGGCAAATACACCGCGGTCGAGCAACGTCTTGAGCAAATCCTTCGCGCGAATGTCCAGCTTCTCTGCGAGCTCGCGCACCGTGATTCCTTCGGTTACGGTCAGTGCGCGCGGCTCACGCTTCACCGGCGCAACGGGTTCCACGGCTGTGGCGCGTCCGCCCGGACCTACGCCCGCGCGTGGACGAACTGGATGTAGCTTGCGCTCGCCTTCTGCGTAGCGCTTTTCGATCAGCGGCCGTCCGCGTGCTGCTGGCTTGCGCGCATAGAGCGGCTTGCCTGGCTCCGCCTTGGGAACTCCCGCGCCCGGTCGCTGCGTGCCTACTGGTCCTTTATTGTCACGACCACCCGGTCCGCCGCCACTTCCAGGACGCTGCGGGAACCGCGAAGGCGGTCCACCCGGACGCTGCCCTGGCGCACCACCAGGACGACCCTGCGGCGCGCTGCTCGGACGATAGGTCTGCGGGGCGCCGGCCGGGCGCATGCCTTGCGGCGCACCGGGACGTGCTTGCCCAGGGCCTGACGGAGGCGCGCCGGGACGCGATGGATAACGTTGCAATGTTGCAGGTGCGGCAGCAGGGCGCGGAGAGCCGGGCGCTGCTGTTGCCGGACGCGCCCCGGTGGGGGCTCCCGGTGTTGCTGCAGGCCGCAGCGGCACGCCAGGTCTCGGTGCAGACGAGGCCGGCGCGACGCCGGGACGTACAGCTGTAGTGGAAGCAGGAGCCGCAGGTGCGGATGCCGCGGGCTTCGCAGCCGCAGGCGCCGCGCCCGTCGGGTGCGTTGCCGGATGAGTCGCCGTCGCGCCCGCAGGTGCGGCAGGTCGCGCAGCTCCAGGAGCGGCTGCAGGGCCGGTCGCGGGAGCGTGCGCCGCAACACCAGGCCTTGCCGCAACCGCCGGAGCGGCAGGCGCCCCGCCAGCAGCAGGCTTCGCGCCCCCAGCCGCCGGTGCAGCGGGAGCCGCCGTAGGAGGCTTCGCCGCTGGCCTCTTCGCCGCCGTGGCTTTCGCGGCTTTTGCCGCTTCCTCGGCCTCTTCCGCAGCCGCGAGGCCGCGGAAATGCTTGCGCACCAGTTCCGCGTGCTTCAGGTCAATCGAGCTCGAGTGCGTCTTTTTTTCCGTAACGCCGGCTTCCGGGAGGTAATCAATTAGGACTTTCGCCTTGATTTCCAGTTCCCGCGCCAGCTCATTAATCCGGACTTGATTGGAATCTGCCATTCGCCTCTTTTCAACAGCGCAGGCACTCGTGCCCGCGCTTTCCCACATTTGCAAAATCCCGCTACTGCTCGGCGCCTTCGTCCGACGTGCCGATCTCTTCTTCTCTCGCTTCTTCGCTCGCTTCTTCGGTTGCTTCGTCCACCGCTTCCGCTTCGGCCGCCACGTCCGCAGGAGCCGCATCAGGCGTGGCTTCAACTTCGCCTGCCGCAATTTCCTCCGTAGCTTCTTCGGTGGCTTCGTCCACGAGCGCAGCTTCTTCGCCCGCAGCCGCTGCCTGTTCCGTCACCGCGTCCTCGCCTTCGGCAGCGACCACGGCGTCCGGCGCGGCGGTAGCCGCCGTTTCCAGTGCCTCGAAATAAGCGGCGACCGACTGGTGAATCTTCTCCACCATTTTCTCGCCGATGCCGGGAATTTCCACCAGCTGCTCGGGCGTCATGTCCGCCAGCTTTTCGATCGAAGTGATGCCTGCCGCTTCCAGCTTCTCGATCGTCTTCGGACCTACGCCCTCCAGTTGCGTCAGCGCGGTGCCTGGCGCAGTCAGCGCAGCCATCTGCGCCTCGATTTCGCGCCGCTTTTCTTCCTCGCTCTTGATGTCAATGTTCCAGCCAATCAATTTGCTGGCGAGCCGAACGTTCTGCCCCTTCTTCCCGATCGCCAAAGAAAGCTGCGTATCTTCGACAATCACTTCCAGCCGCTTTTCTTCCGGGTCAATAATCTGCACGCGCGTGACCTTCGCCGGGCTCAAAGCTTTCTGCGCGAACGCTACCGTTTCTTCGTTGAACGGAATAATGTCGATCTTCTCGCCGCGCAGCTCCCGAATGATGGACTGCACGCGCATGCCCTTCATTCCGACGCACGCGCCTACCGGGTCCACGTCCTTGTCGCGACTTTCCACGGCAATCTTGGTGCGCTCGCCTGCTTCACGAGCCACCGCGCGAATCTGCACCGTGCCGTCGTAAATTTCCGGCACTTCCATTTCAAACAAGCGCTGCACCAGGGCGGGATCGGCGCGCGAAACCACCACCTGCGGACCTTTCGCCGCGCGCTCCACCGCGCGGATCGTCACGCGCAGGCGGTCGCCCACGTTGTAGGCTTCCAGCCGCGATTGCTCGCGCTTGGGCAGCCGCGCCTCGGTGCGGCCCATGTCCACGATAATGTCCGGGCCTTCCATGCGCTTCACCACGCTATTGATCAGCTCGCCTACACGCGTGTGGAACTCGTTGTAAATCGTATCGCGCTCGGCCTCGCGCACTTTCTGCAGGATCACCTGCTTCGCAGTCTGCGCTGCGATGCGCCCCAGCACGTCGGTCGGCTTGGCTTGAGTGATTTCGCCGCCCACTTCCACGTCCGGCTGGCGCTTGCGCGCGTCGTTCAAGGAAATTTCGCGCACCGGGTCGGCTACTTCCTCGACGACCAGGTGCACCGAATACACGTCGACCTGCCCCGTGGTGGGATTGAATTTCGAGCGCAGGTCTTCCTCGGTGCGGTAATACTTCCGCGCCGCAACCACCATTGCGTCCTCAATCGCCGCGATGATGATTTCCGGTTCAATATGCTTTTCCCGGCTGATCAGCTCGATCTGTTGGTACAGCTGACTCGCCATTCGCTCTCTCCCGTACATCCCAAGAAAAAATTGCCCATGCTCATTGCCTGTGGACGGCGCTACAACTCCACCACCAGATTCGCTTTCTTGATGCCGGTATATGGCACTTCAATCTCGCGATCGCGCACCGTGAACTTCACCACGCCGCCCGCAATTCCCGCCAGACGCCCTTCAAAATACGCCTGCTTCTCGAGCGGCTCGTTCAGCCAGATTTTCGCCAGCCGTCCCACGAAGCGCTCGTAATCCGCAGGCTTGATCAATTTCCGGTCCAGCCCCGGCGAACTCACTTCCAGAACGTATGCCGGCCCTGGAACCAAATCTTCCATGTCCAGGATCACGCTCAACTGCTCACTCACCCGCTCGCAATCCTTGTGAGTGACACCCAACCCTTCCAGATTCTGCGGGCCGGGCAGCCGGTCAATGTACACACGCAGCATGCGCTGCTTTCCAACCTTCCATTCGATGTCGAAGATCTCGAGGCCCAGCGAGCCTGCCACCCGCTCGGCCGCCTCTCGAACCTTTTCCAGTTGCATTCTATTCCAAGCGCAATATTTAGCTTCGGCCCGCCCGCCGGCCTGGAATCGCCCGGCAACGCCAACGGGCCCGCAGCTCTCGTTACTACAAGTCCCAGTACTGCCCTTCGAGCGGCTTCCAACTCCACGCCAGGGCTTCCTCCGACCGCAGGCACCACGGGCATTGACGCACCGGCATCCTGCCATCCGTCGCGTCCAACAAAAAAGTGGGCTTGCGCCCACTGGCTCATGCGACCTGTCTGGAAGCAACCTAGTATAATTTCAAGCGGTCAAAAACGCAAGAACAGCCGTCCCGCCCTCGCGCAGCAACCGACCCGCAATCACTCAGTCGCCAATCCGCTTTCACCGCGGCGGATTCCCAGCGGTACAGACGACGCCAGAAAGGCACTTGGCGATTGCGGCGCCGTCGTGTATATAGTCTCGCACCACGTTCCTACTATGTCACCAAGGAGCCGTCCATGGCCGGGAAAACCATTTTGCGAATGGCGTGCGCGGCCACACTTCTGCTTGCCGCCCTGGCCAGCGCCACTCTGCATTCACAACAGAAGATGGACAACTACGACCGGGATCGAGCGCGTGCGATTTTGCGCGACGCCTACGACAACGTGAAAAAGCACTACTACGATACGAAATTTCACGGCCTGGATATTGACGCGCGCTTCCACGAATACGATCAAAAGATCGCCGACGCCTCATCTCTGAGCCAGTCCTTCGGCCTGATCGCCGGCTTCCTGGATGGCCTGAACGACTCCCACACGTTCTTCACTCCTCCTGCCCGGCCCTATCGCATGGACTACGGTTATCGCTTGCAGATGTACGGCAACGACTGCTTCGTCACCAGAGTGCGGCCTGGAACCGACGCCGAATCCAAAGTCCACCCCGGCGACCAGGTCCTGGGCTACAACAAATTCAACGTGACTCGCGAAGATTTCTGGAAGATGAGCTATTACTTCAACAGCCTGGCGCCGCAAAGAGGCTCCATGCTAGAAATTCGTGATCCCAGCGGTCAATCCCGGCAACTAACCATCGACGCAAAAGTGCGCGAGCTGAAAAAAGTGCTCGACCTCACGGGGCAAGACGGAGGAGGCGACCTCTGGGACTTGATACGCCAACAAGAGAATTCCGATCATGTGGTTCGCCAGCGCTGGGTGGACGCGGGCGACGTGATGATCTGGAAGATGCCGGAATTCTATGTCGAGGATCGAGAAGTGGACCGGATTTTTAATGACGCTCGCAAACACAAAACCCTCATACTGGACCTGCGCGGCAATCCTGGAGGCGCTGTCGTTACACTCGACCGCATGCTCGGCAACCTGTTCGACCGCGACCTAAAAATCGCGGACCGCGTGGGCCGCAAGGAAATGAAGCCGGAAATCGCCAAGACTCGTGGCGGCGATATTTTCACTGGACAGCTGATTGTCCTGGTGGACAGCATCTCGGCCTCGTGCGCCGAGCTTTTCCCTCGCATAATCCAACTGGAGCATCGTGGGACAGTCATCGGGGATCGCACCGCGGGAGCAGTGATGGAAGCCAGGCACTATTCCGGCTCGCAGGGGGCGGACACTAAAATCTTCTACGGCTTTTCCATCACGGATGCTGACTTGACCATGAAAGACGGCAAAAGCTTGGAACACACCGGCGTAACACCCGACGAGATCGTCCTTCCGACGGCCCAGGATCTGGTCACCGGCAAAGATCCCGTCCTCGCGCGTGCGATCGAACTGGCCGGCCATAAAGTTGACCCCGTCGCCGCCGGAAAAATGTTCCCGTTCGAATGGCTGTCGAATTAAGCAGCGTCGTTCGTCGCCGCTACAAAAAAAGGCCTCCCGGATTCAACTCCAAGAGGCCTTTTGTCTTATGCGAGCGCGCTGCGCAACAGAAATCGCTGCGCTAGGCAATTACTGCTGCGGCGGTGTCGCCGGCTTCGGCGCAGGTGCACGCTGTTGTGCCGGGGCCTTCGGCGTTGTTGCCGCAGCCTTGGCCGGATAGCTCTGGTCGAACAGGCGAATAATATCCTGCGTGACGTCCACCGAATTCGCGGCGAAGATCACCGGCGAAGACTGCCCGGAACGATCCAGAATCACAGTGAACGCATTGTCGCGGGCGTATTTGCTGAGCACGTCAATCATCCGGCGGCCGATGCGGTCCACAATCTCGCGCTGCGCTTCATTGAAATCGTCCTGAGCGTCCTGCGACCGACGTTGGAACGTGCGCTGGAGCTGTTCGCCCTCCCGTTGCAGCCGCCCTTTTTCGTCGTCGCTCAGCGTGGTCTGGCCGGTGCGCAAACGCGTCTGGATATCTTCCATCTGCTTCTGCATGTTCGAAAGCTCGGTCTGCCGGGGTGCGAATTGCGATTGCAATTCGGCCGCGGCCTGCTTCCCTTCCGCCGTGCTGGTAATCGCCACCTGCACGTCAATCACGCCTACCTTGCCTGATGCTGCGGCCGTCGCGGCCGAAGAGCCGCCCGTCTGCGCCCACACGGCGGGAACCATCAACAACGCCGTCAGGGCCGGAACTGCAAATCGCATCTTCATTCTCACTCCTTGAAGTAGATAGTCTTTCGGAATCCGGTGCCAGGAACTGTGCCGCATGTCATGCCGGACACAAATCGGAGATTATAGCTGCCGCCCGAGAAGCTGGTCAATCGCTTTCGTTTCGCCTGCCGGTTACCCTGCGCCCAAGCAACCGTTCGCTTCTGAGATGCATTCGCCGAACGCATGGTTGGTCTAGGCACACCACCGTCGCGGCGCCCACGGTTCCCGCCCCCGTGCCCCCGCGTCTCATGCCTCGAAGGCCAAGATCCGACCAGGAATTTCGTTCCCGCTAATTCGGCAGCGGCACCAGCAGAATGCGATTATTCGCCTGATCAACCTGCACGGCGAGATTGAGCCGCGGGTCAATCGCAATTGAATTCGGGCCGGGGATCACCGACGCTGCTACGCTTCCTACGTCGAGAACTGCACGCACTTGCGGCACCGGACAGTTCGAGATTCCATTCAGATTCGGCGGGCACACGTAAGCCAAAATCGAAAGTGTGTTGCTCGCGGTGTTCGAAGTAACCAGCGTGCTGGTGTTAAAATTGTAATCCACGGACGTGGGGTTGATTCCCGTGCTGATCGAGGAAATCTGCTCGGACGTCAAAGGATCGACAATATTCACATTGTTGGCTGTGCTATCCGCCACCAGGAAAACCTGGTTCAAGGCGTCGAACACAATACCAGTGGGAAGGAACATCGCGACGCGGTTGGGGCTGCCTCCGGGCAGCGGCAATAATTCCAGCCCGCTGTTGTTCGTGGCGGTGAGGTTCGAAGCAGTGGTGATGCCTGCGATCGCTTGCGTCACGTCGTTGTTGATGGTGGGATCGATCGCCACCGCCAATGGAAGATAATCAACTGGGGTCGGCGGGGCTTCCGTGCCAGACGTCGCTCCGATGACCGTGAAACTAGAGAGTCCTCCCGTATTGTTGTTGCCCTGAACGACTGTGTCGGTGATGGCCGCCAATCCGGAATACTGATCAACCGCTACCCCAATCGGCTTCGTCCCCGTGCCGAGCGTAACCGTTAGCGGGCTATTGAACACGTTGTTGATCCCCTTCTCATCCAGAACCGTCGCGTCATTGCTGCCGTAATTCGCCACAACGGCCTGACCGGTGTACGCCAGAATCGCCACCCCGTAGGGTGTCGTGCCGGTAGCGAAAAAGCTGGGTGATTGCGGCCCGACTTGCAAGCCGTTCAGCAGGTTCACCACCGAAATGCTATTGCTCCCGGAGTTCGTCACTACCGCCTGGTCAAGATAAGGATCGACAGCCACGCCCACGGGCGAGTTTTCCACGTTAACGGGCTGAATCACCGTAAGACCGCTCACGTTGGAAACAGCCGTGCCCGTTTGTACGTACACGGCATAACGCCGCGCGCTCATCAGGTCGGCCGCTGGAATCGCAGCGGTAAGCTGACGACTGCTCACAATATTCACGGCAGCAGCAGGCAGGACGGTGCTGTCCAGAAACACCTTCGAACTGGAAGTAAATCCATTGCCAATAATCGAAAGCGTCAAGCCCGCTGCCGGACTCTGCACGAACGTGGACGCAGGGCTCACGTCCAGAATTTGCAGCGGATTCGGCGTAGTGGTCGCCATGGGAAATACAGAGACTGTGTTGTTGCCCTGGTTCACGATGTAGGCCGTGTTGGTGAGGGGATTCACCGCCACCGCCTGCGGCGAGTTGAATCCCGCCACCGTCTGCAGCACCAGACTGTTGTTCAGATCCAGCACGTAGCCGTTATTCGCAGTCCCGTTCACCACGATCCCGATGTTGGCAAGCGGATTTACGGCGGCGGCCACCAACCCTAAATTGGTGAACGGAATTCCGCCCTGGGTAAACGGAACCGCGCTGACCAAATCGTCCAGCATACTGAACGTGGTAACCGCCGGCCCCGCCGGTACATTGTTCGGGCCCTGTGGATCCGCAAAAAGGGCCTGGTGTGTCGCGGCATTAATGCCCACGCCCTGCACGGTGTTTGAAATCGAAAGACTGGCAATCACCACCGGGACGCGCCCGAGATCGGCAGTATTCCCGTTCAACCCGGGATTTCGCCCCAGGTCCACAATTGTGATCGTGCCCGAGCCTCCCGGGGTAATCACAGCCCAGTTCAACTTCGGATCCACGGCCACGTTGGGACTGATGCCGGTGCCAATGGGCGCGAGCGTGCCGGAAATGGTCTGAACGACCGTGGCAACGCCCGCCGTGAAATCAACGATGGCCGCCGAATTGGTGGATTGGAAAGCGACCAGCCCGCGATGCGTCAACGGATTAATGCCGATAGCGTACGGCACCGGCGGTCCGTTGGGCGGAGTACTCGTATTCGGAAGCCCCTTGGTCGCTGTTACTGTCTGGGTGACTAAATCAATCACCGAAAGGCTGTTGCTGCCGCTATTCGTGACCACCGCGATGTGATCGCCGAGGGCGCCTCCCGCCGTTGTGACTTGATCGTCAATCGCCACCGACGTGGGGGCGCTCCCCACCCCAAGGGTCGTAGTCGCCAGCGTCCCAAGATTGACGATGCTGACGCTATTGCCGCCCGTATTGGCGATCACGGCCAGGTTCAACGCCGGATCAATTGCGATGCCCGAAGGCGATGCGCCTACCGGAAAACTCGAGCTTACGCCCGTCGAAATATCGCCGGGCCGCGGCTCGACGGTGATGTTCACCGCCGACATCGCCGGATTCGGCGCCATCACATCGCTGTTTTGCACAAACAGCGGATACTGCCCCGGCGCCGGCGCACACGTGCTCGGTACGACGATGCCCAATTGCTGACTGCTGGTGTGAATCACGGTGAGCGGCGTCCCCGTCCCCGGCGCTGGCGTTCCGTCGCAACTAGCAACCGTGTTTGACGAGAAAAATCCGCCGATCAGATTCACGCCGAATGTCGCGCCACTCGGCACGATCGTATCCGGCAATAGCGCCACGACCGAGGGGCGCGACGGCGCTACCATCAGCCCGTTTGTAGGCCCGTTGAGAACATTCGATAGATCCCCGTTCTGCGCTTGGACGACGATTGCCACGGGGCCTGCGAGAGACAGTGGGGCGGCGGGAATCGTCGCATGCAGCAGCGTGGTGCTAAGAAACACAGTCGGCACAGGCGTGGGCGGCGATCCTGCCAACACCACGCTATTCGAGGTGAAGTTCGTTCCGGTGAGGAATACTTCCTGTTGCGCCGAACCTTCTCCCACGATGTTCGGCGCCGAAGAAGTGAGCGTTGGTGCGGCGGAAGTGATGACCGTTACGGTCGCACTGCCGGACTCCGCCGGATCGAATCCGGAAACCGCCGTGATCGTCACGCTGCCCGGCGCATTGCTTAACGGAGCCACATACGTCGCGGTGTTACCATTTCCCCCACCCGGCGTAATAAAACCGTCCGTCACACTTCCATCCGCTATTCCATTTACTTCCCAAGTGACAGCCGTATTCGTCGTACCGGTCACGTTCGCGGTGAAGGTGTAGGAGTCCCCTGGCGCAACGGTCGCACCCGTGGGTGCCACCGCCACGCGAACCGAGGAATCAATGTGCACAACGGTCGTTCCAAATATGTTCGTGTTTACCGTGCTCGTAGCCACCACATAAAAGTTATTGGTTGGGGGCAGGGTCGCCGGAGCGGTGTAAAAACCTCCCGCCGGTGTGTTGGTCTGGCCGCTCGTGATAATTCCGTACCCGCTCGGCAATTGCGTGTCTCCGGTTGTGGGCGGGCTGCAAACCGTCGGCTGCGCGTTCAGCGGAGTGGGCGGCAAGCAGATTTGCCAGGTCACTGACGTCGTCGAAGTTCCGGTGACGGTCGCTTGAAACTGAAACTGGCCGCCCAAGGGTATGTTCGGGCTGACCGGGCTCACGATGACGCCCACGGGCGTGGAGTTCCCCCCGCAAGCTGACAGCATCGCCGAAGCCGCGACGAACAGCGCCGTTGCGCCCAACCTCAATATCTTGTTACGCATTTCTTTCACCCTCTCCACTGAATTCGCTGCGCGCCCCGGATGCCTTCGATTGCGTCGCCTCCGCTCGTCCCTTCGGTTCCCTCGTGCCAATTCCTAGAATGTCTTACCCACCGTAAAACGGAAGGTATGCTGCGGTTCGATCAATCCCGCCGGAATATGTTGCGTGTTCGTTACGATAAATGCTTGCAGTTGCGGCGCGATCTGCGTCTGCAGCACTCCGGGCGGCAGCGCGTTCTTCACCGCCTCGCTCAGAGCGTATCCGCCGCTCAATCCATTTATGGTGTCGTCCAGCCGCAAATAGTTGTACGCATAATAAATGCGGAAAGGTGCGTTCACGATCGGCAAAATCACGTCGAGCTCCACGCCCGCCGAAGTATGTACTTTGAAATTGGTGCCGGGATAGATCGGCAGATTGCTCGCGATCTTCAAGTTCGGGAAATCCGGGTTCGGATATTGCTGCTGATACAGCGTGACGGCCGAGGGATCCAGCGCCAGTTGCGATTTGCGCAGAATGCCGTTGATGCCCACGTCGTTGAACAATGTCAGCGTCACTGGCCCCGCAATCGGAATCCGGTATTCTACGTTGCCGACGTTCTGGAAATCGCCGCCCGGCCGTGTGGGCAGGAACTGGATCATAGGCACGTTGATCGATTGCAGCGTCGGTTTTCCCTGCGCATTGAGTAGCGTGGGATTGAAGAAGGCCACCGGCTGCGTCGTGGGGTAAGGAATTTCCACAAAGGGCGAAATCGTATAGAAATTGAATCCGCGCACGTCGTTCTCGCCGCCCAGGAAGAACCGGCTGAACGGCGGAACGTTCGTCCCGTTGTACCCGGTGATCATTCCTGTCTGGAACTTCAGCCCGATCACATTGCGGCGCTTGTTCACGGGATGGAAATAGGTCGTCACGAACGAATTCGTGATGGTATTGACGTTGCCTTGCAGCGGCCCGCCCTCAAACCCGATCCCGTAATAAAAGCTCTTCCCGCTCGTCGGGTTTTGCGGATTGTTCACCGTGCTGTAGGAAACCGTCGCCGTGATCTTGCTCGATTCGATTCCGTTCAGCGCCGAGGGTCCAGCCAGCCCCGTAAACTTAACGCTGTCGAACAGCAATTGAGCCGACGTGCTGAACGTCTGAATGTTCGTAGTCGAGTACCCGTAGGTAATACCCAGCCGCGTGAAGGAAAACTTCCGCAGCGGGTAGCTCGCGAACACCGTCAAGCCCTTCGAGTTGGTCGTGTAATTCTCTTGCAGCGCGGGGTTGATCGCGACCTCCGTGTTGTAGGCGATGCCCAGCTGTTTGGCCTGGTTGTAATCAAACTTCGTCGAAAAAATCGTGAAGCCCGTGGAAATCGGGCGATCGAACAGGTATGGCTCGGTGAAACCGAATCGTACGTCGCGCTGAAAGCTGCCCACCTGCGCCGAAAGCGAAAGCGTCTCGCCGAGTCCCAGGAAATTGTTCGTCGTGTACGATCCGCCGATAAACGTACCCGCGATACCGCTGACGCCGCCGTTGAAGCTGATGGACTGTTTGCCTTTTTCCTTCAGCTTGAGCTTGATATCCACGGTTCCGGCTTTCACATTCCGCTTCAGTTCCGCGTTTTCCGGTTTGATCGTGTCGAAATAATTCAGCTGGTTCAGGCGCAATAGGCTGACTTCCCACAAACGGTTGTTGAATACCTGGCCTTCATCGAGCAGCAACTCGCGCCGGATTACTTTGTCGCGCGTCGTAGTGTTCCCGGAAAATTCAATACGCCGCACGAAAAATTGTTTTTGCTGGTCGAACTCCACGGTCAGATTCACGACCTTCTTCGCGTCATCAATCTCGGTCAGCGGCGTGGCCACGAAATCGATATAACCGTATTCGCCGTAGAGCTTCTTGTAATTGTCGAGCGCTTTGCGCAGCTTGTCTGCGGCGAGGATGTCGCCTTCCTTCAGCGGAAATGCGCGCGCCAGAACTTCGGACTTGAACACCAGCCCCTGCTCAGGATCGGAACTGCGAAACCGCAGGCTGCCCATGCGATACTGCGCGCCTTCATCAATCGTTATGGTGATGTCCGCGCGCTTGCCGTTCTTTGAGCCGAGTACCGGCCACGGCCCCGGGATGCCGCTGCGCACGTCATCCGATACTTTCACCACCGGATCGCTCACCGATACCTTGAAATATCCGTGGTCCTGGTAGATACCGTGAATGCCCACTCCCAGGTCTTCATCCAGCTTGGCCTTGTCGTAGGTCTTGCTGAGAACTGGAATCTCCGTGATGTACAGCGGAATAGCGTAAGGCCGGTCGTTGTGCATCGAACGAATCAGTTTCCGGTCGGAAAAAGCCTTGGCGCCAACAAACTTGATGTCGCCCACTTTCACTTTCGGCCCTTCATCAATATTAAAGACCAATTTCACCGCGTTGGTCGCCGCGATCCGTTCGTAGGTGGGTTTCACCGTAGCGAACTGCCGCCCGTGCTCGGCCAGCAATCCTTTGATCACCACTTCCGCGCGCTTGATTTTCGTGGGATCGAACTGGCTTTCCACCGACAAGCCGACTTTCTTATCCTTGAAAGCGTCCAGAATGTCCGACTCGGTGATGGATTTGTTCCCCTTGTACTCAATGCGGCGGATGATGGGGCGTTCCTGCACGTAGAAGACGATAATTTTTGCGTTGGGCTCGTCGGGACTGTCTTCCACTTCCAGGCGGACGTCCTCGAAGAATTGCGTGTTCCACAGCGCCTGAAAATCGCGGCGCACCGCCTCGACACTGTAGGGATCGCCGGGACGTGAAAAAATTCGCGCCAGCAAAGTGTCGCGCTGAATCCGTCGGTTACCTATGAATTCAATGCGCTGGATGACGAATTGCGGTCCGTTCGCGTCCTGAGGTTGTTGAGCCGAAAGGGATTGCCCCGAAGCCAACACGCACAAATACACCACGACGAAAAATCGCAATGGACGCAGAAAAGTTTTCCCGCTGGCGGCCATGGTCAAGGCCGCAGTATCCCGCCCAAAATTGTGTGCTCCCCCGCCGGACTGCTCCCGCCGGCTTGCGCGTAGGATTCCTAGTGGGCCACTGGGGTTGCTTCAACCACGGGTCGGAACGCCAAGCCCTCGCTCCCGAGATATATTTCGAGAGTTGCGGGTCGTTGCAATCCGCCCTGAATCAAAGCTTCCGACAATGGGTCTTCGACGTACTTCTGTAACGCGCGACGAAGCGGCCGCGCGCCATAATTTCGGTCGCTGCAGGTCTTCTCGAGGATCCACTGGCGCGCTTCCGGCGTCAGAGCGATCTGCACCTGACGATGCACCAGCGTTTCGTTGATCTGGCCCACAAGCAAGTCAATAATCCGCAACAAATCGTCATCGTTCAGCGAATTGAACAAAATCACTTCGTCCAGACGATTCAGGAATTCCGGATTGAAGACCCGCCTCACTTCACCCATCACCATGTCATCCTGGCTCTTGGCCATCGCGTCCAATTCCTTTGACGCAAATCCCAGACCCGCCTGCTTCTGCAACTGCCGCGCGCCCAGGTTCGATGTAAGGATGATGATGGTGTTGCGGAAATCCACCGTGTTGCCAAGTCCGTCGGTCAACTGACCGTCTTCAAAGACTTGCAGCAGGATGTTGTACACGTCTGGGTGAGCTTTTTCAATCTCATCCAGCAAAATAACCGAATAAGGCGTGCGCCGCACGCGCTCCGTCAATTGACCGCCTTCTTCATAGCCAACGTATCCTGGAGGCGCGCCGATCAATTTCGATACGGAATGTTTCTCCATGTACTCGGACATATCGAAGCGAATCAGCGATTTCTCGCTGCCGAAAAGGAATTCAGCGAGGCGTCGCGCTACTTCCGTCTTGCCCACGCCCGTCGGTCCCAGGAACAGGAAGCAGCCAACCGGTCGGCCCGGAGCTTTCAATCCCGCGCGGCTGCGGCGAATCGCGCGTGCCAATGCGGTGATGGATTTGTCCTGGCTGATGACGCGGCGGTGCAATTCCTCCTCAATGCGCAGCAGCTTCTGCTGTTCGTCTTCCTTGATGGCTGACACTTGAATGCCGGTCCAGCGCGCCACCACTTCTTCGATGTCCTCGCGCGTAACGATCCCCGTGGAGGAATCGTCAATCTTCAACTTCTCGCGCAGCACGCGCAGGTGTTCCTTTTCCTTGCGCTCTTCTTCGGAATAGAAACGAGCCTTCTCGAATTCATGGTTGGCGATCGCGGTTTCCATGCGGTGGGTGATGAATTTCACGCGCTTTTGCACTTCCGAAACTTCGTCAGGCAACATAGCCTGGCGCAATTTGACGCGCGAGCCGGCTTCGTCAAGCAGATCGATAGCCTTGTCTGGGAGAAAACGGTCCGGTATGTACCGGTTCGAGAGATACACCGCGTATTGGATGGCTTCGTCCGTGTAGCTCACTGCGTGGAATTTTTCGTAGCGGTCGCGCACGCCCTGCAGCACGCGAATCGCTTCCTCTTCGTTCGGCGCGCCCACTTTCACGGCCTGGAAGCGCCGCTCGAGCGAACGATCTTTCTCGACGGACTTGCGATACTCCGAAGGAGTCGTTGCGCCGATGCACTGAATTTCGCCGCGGCTCAGCGCCGGCTTCAAAATGTTCGCCGCGTCCAGCGAACCTTCCGCCGAACCCGCGCCCACCAGCGTGTGCAGCTCATCAATAAACACGATGGCGTTCTGGCTCTCCATCAATTCCTTCATGATGGTCTTCAGCCGCTCTTCAAATTGTCCGCGATATTTCGTTCCCGCCACGATCAAGGAAAGATCCAGCGAAAGGATGCGCTTGTCCGCGAGAAACGGCGGCACGTCGCCGTCCGATATTCTTTGCGCCAGCCCCTCCACGATCGCCGTCTTGCCCACGCCTGGTTCGCCGATCAGCACCGGATTATTTTTCGTACGCCGGCACAGAATCTGGATCGCGCGTTCCAGTTCCCGGTCTCGTCCCACCAGCGGGTCCAGCTGGCCTTCCATCGCCGCCTGCGTCAAATCCCTGCTGAATTCCGCCAACAACGATGCTTCTTTAGGACGGTTCACTGGCACCTTCTCTCCCGCGCTGCGTCCCAATTCCTCGCGCACGGTTGAAAGTCGCAATCCCCGCTCCAGCAAAATCTCCGCACCGAAAGACTTCTCTTCCCGCAGCACGCCCAGCAACAGGTGTTCGGTACCCACGTGTTTGTGGCCCAGCCGCTCTGCTTCCTCGGCCGCGAAATTCAATATGCGCTTGCACTCCTGGCTCAGCGGAACTTCCACCGAGGTCGAGATGCGCTCACGCACGGTGATGCGCGCCTCGATCTCCTTGCGGATGGATTCGATCGAGCCATGCGTGCGCAGGAAACGGTTGGCGAGCGCCTTATCCTCGCGCAACAGTCCCAGCAGCAAGTGCTCCGTCTCGATGTACGGGCTGCCGTACTGGCTTGCCTCGTAGCGAGCGAAAAAGATTACGCGCCTAGCTTTCTCTGTATAGCGTTCAAACACGGGTCACCCACGGTCTCCTGGAGTCGTCGCCCCAGCACTGGCGTCCCGCGGGAGAGGTGCCGCGGTTTCGCTCAGCGCTTCTGCGCCCGGGGCCAAGGCTCCGCGTTCCAGAGTCAGAACACGGTCGGCGCGCCGGGCTAATGAGAGATTGTGTGTCGCAAGGATGGATGTCAACTGCAACGACTGGTGCAGCCGCTGCATCAATTCGAAAATATTTTCGGCGCTGCGTTGATCCAGGTCGCCGGTAGGCTCGTCCGCCAGCAGTAAGGCCGGGCCATTCACCAACGCTCGCGCGATGGCTACACGCTGTTGTTCGCCCCCAGATAGCTGACCCCCACGTTGCTCTGCTCGATCGGCCAATCCGACTTCGCCTAGCCATGTTGTCGCGGTCCGAAGCGCTTGCGCCAAGGAAACGCCCCGCACCAGGAGGGGCATCGCTACATTTTCCGCCGCCGTGAAATCCGGCAGGAGGTGGTGACGCTGCCAGACAAAACCGACGGCGCGATTGCGATACTCCGCCAGCTCCGATTCTGAAAACGACTGGAGCGAACTCCCGCCGAAGTATACTGTACCGCTCGTTGGAGTGTCCAGCGCCGCCAGCAGATGCAACAAAGTACTTTTACCCGTGCCGGAAGGCCCGACCACCGCAACCATCTCGCCGCGCGCAATCGTGAGGTTGATCCCCGCCAGAGGAGTCACGTCTTGCGCGCCGGAGCGGAACGTCTTGTGCAGATTTTCGCCGCGCAGGATTTCGCGCGTGCCCGGCGCGGTGGTTTCACCGGTATTATCGAGGACTGCTGTGCTCGAATTTGCCTGCGTCTGCATCGCCTAGGCTATATTCTCTTTCACGTTAGATGCCGAATGGACCAAACTGTATGTCCTTCCTTTACAGGCATCTAGTAATTCCCGATCGGGCGGCTACCACCTGTGAATCCAACAAATTTCTCTTTTGTGGCGGTACCGTTACCTACGGCAGCGGGCCCACCTCAAACCGCCATGAGATGAGAAGCCACCCAAACTTCGCTTCTTCTTCGATAATAGCACGGAGCGTCGCGGATTGCAGATTGCTCCGCGCCCACTTCGGAATCGGACTCCGCCCTGGCGCCGATTTTTTTGAGCGCCGGCGGCAAGATCGCCGAGCTCTTGAATTCGGCACAAAACCCGAGGGATTCGTTGGGAAAAACGCGGTTGGAGTAGGCTTGAATTCAGCCCCTAAAGCCAAGGAAAGTTATTCGAAGCGGAGAATTTCCACCGGCAAGATGCGCGTCGCCGAACGCGCCGGCAAAATCGTCGCCGCGATGCTGATAAATAGCGCTGCCGCCGCAATCCATATGGCGTCCAGCGCATTCGCGTGGAACGGCACGTAAGGAATTGCGTAAACCTCGGGATTCAACGGAATCAACCGCCACTTATTTGCGATCCCCGCAAACGTGTAGCCGATCAGCAAGCCTGCGACGGTTCCCGCAATGCTCACCACCAGCCCTTGCAAAATAAAAATCTTGCGCAGCTGCTGGCGGCGCGCTCCCATGGCCATCAGCACGGCGATATCCCGCGCGCGATCGGTCACCGTCATCGTCAGCACCACCAGAATATTCAGCCCGGCAACAAAAGTGATAAGCCCGATGAACAACGCCGTCACCAGTTTTTCCAGGCTCAACGCGCGAAATAGCGCGCGGTTCTCATCCATCCAAGTAGACGTCGTGAACCCCTCGCCCGCGCGCCGCAACAATTGGTCAGCGATCTGATTGGCGTCGTCCATCTGCGTGACGCGCACTTCCAGCAAACTCACCAAGTCGCCGATACCCGCGAGCGATTGCGCCGACCCCAGCGTCACAAATCCCCAATTCGCATCGTAATCATAAAATCCCGAATCGAAAATGCCGCTCACGTGAAAACGTCGCGAGCGAGGCAACATCCCAAGCGGAGTCAGGCTGCCCTGCGGACTGGTCAGTGTGATGTAGTCCCCGGCGGAAATATCCAGATCGTTGGCCAGAATCCGCCCCACCAGCACCGCGGGAATGCCGTCCGCGTCCTGCGCAAAATCTCCGCTGCCCGCGACAATATGATGTAATGCCTCGCTGGCGCGGCGTTCCAGATCCGGGTCAACACCCTTCAGCACGATTCCCCGCGCGCGACCGCCGGATGACAGTAGTACCGTCGCGTAAATCGCCGGCTCGATCGAGCGCACGCCAGGCGTTCCGCTGAGCTTCGTCATCAGTTCGCGATAATCGCGGATTCCGTTGGGGCTGATCGGCTTCAGGTTTACGTGCGCAGTAACGCTCAGTAAGCGGTCGCGGATCGCCTGGCGAAATCCGGTGTTCATCGAAAGCGCGATCACCAGCGTCGTCACGCCAGCAGCCACGCCAATCACCGCCAGCAGCGTGACGATGCGCAGCACCGCAGGCCGGTTCGGCGACCGCAGGTACCGCAGTGCTACCAGCCATTCGAAGCTCATTACGCTTTGCCGCCTGATCCAATTCCGCTGCCGGCCCCCGGTCCCGCCGCGTCGTCGGCCACATCGGGCGTGTCCGGCGATTCCGCGCGCAACAATGGAAACAGCACCACCTCGCGTATCGCGTGCGAATCCGTCAGCAGCATCACCAGCCGGTCGATGCCCACGCCTTCGCCCGCAGTCGGCGGCAAACCGTGCGCGAGCGCGCGTATGTAATCCATGTCCACTTCTTTCGGCGCTTCCTGCCCGCCCTTTTCCACCTGCGCGCGAAAACGCCGTTCCTGATCGAACGGATCGTTCAACTCCGAAAAACCATTGGCCAATTCCATCCCCGCGACAAACAGCTCGAAGCGCTCCGTCAGCGACGGATCATCAGGTTTCTGCTTCGATAGCGGCGAAATCGCCGTCGGAAAGTCATATATAAATGTCGGCTGCACCAGATACGCTTCGGCAATCGTTTCAAAAAGCTCGCCGGTCAACTCGCCATCGGACAAGCTCGTCACATGGGCCGCAGAATCGAGCCCATGCGCGCGGGCGTAACGATTGAAGCGTTCCGCCACGGCCCGCGCGCCGCCCTCTGCGGCTAATTCGGCCACAAGAGGGGCCGGCCCCGCCGCCGCGGGCCAATACTTCACGATCGCCTCGCGCATCGAAAGCCGTTCAAAACGGCTAAAATCAATCGTCTGCTCGCCGTACTTGATCTGCGCGCTGCCGGTAACTTTCTCCGCCAACCCGCGAAATAATTCCTCAGTCATATCCATCAGTTCCAGGTAATCGCTGTAAGCCTGGTAAAACTCCAGCATCGTGAATTCCGGCTGATGGATCGCGTCAATACCTTCATTCCGGAAGTTGCGGTTGATCTCGTACACCCTGTCAATCCCGCCCACCACCAACCGCTTCAAATACAACTCCGGCGCTATGCGCAAATAAAGGTCCATATCAAAAGTGTTATGGTGCGTCACAAACGGCCGCGCGGTCGCGCCTCCCAAAATGGGATGCATCATCGGCGTCTCCACTTCCGCATATCCACGCGCATCAAAGAAGCGGCGTATCTCCCGAATAATCTGCGCGCGCCGGATAAAAATCTCCCGCGCGCCTTCGTTGACGATCAAATCCAGATACCGCCGCCGATAACGCTGCTCGATATCCGCCAAACCATGCCATTTTTCCGGCAGAGGCAATAGCGCCTTGCTCAACAACTCGATTTTTTCCACCTTTACGCTAAGCTCGTTCGTTTTGGTGCGAAAAAGGTGCCCGGAAACGCCCACAACGTCGCCCAAATCCAGCAGCTTGAATAGCTTGTAAGCCTCCTCTCCCACCACATCCTGCCGCACGTAAATCTGCAATCGCCCGCCGCCTCCTGCAATGTGCGCAAATGCCGCTTTGCCGTGCGGCCGCAAAGCCACAATCCGCCCCGCAGCCCGCACCTCCACCGGTTCGGCGGCCAACTGCTCCGTCGTCCGTTCGCCAAACTTGTCTCCCACTTCTTCAGCGGTATGCGTCCAGGCGAATTTTCGCGGATAAGCCGCGTGGCCCAACCCTTCAATTTCTCGTAGATTTCTCAGGCGCTGCTGAAACTGATCCTGCGGTTCGAATTCCAACGGGTCAACGTCCTTTCGGCGGCCAAGGCCGTGCGCGAAAACAATCGAATCGGAGAGCCGGGCGGAAGTATAGCGGTCGGCTTCCAGAGGCGTCAAGAAAACGCCTGCAAAAACGCCGTTCCCGAAAAGCGGTGTATAATGCCCCCTCAACTTGGGGGCAGCGTGTTCTTGAAGCGGAAGCCAGGCACTTCCTCCTCGCGACGCAGCGTCTCGGATGATTGGATCGCGTGGTTACCGCGAGACAAAGTCCAGGTGTTCGATGCCGTGGTTCATCGCTGGGAGACTTTCTACGCAATGACGAGCGTCTCGCTCGATGACGCCTTTTCCCTGCGCGCGCGTGGCGAACTGGTTCGCGCCCGCCAGCAAGTTTCCATATCAGCGGAGCTTCTGTCGCATCTGGCGGCCTCACTCGTTTCCGCTTGCGCCATACTTACCGACCGCGGCCGAAACGTCAGTAACGTTCCCAATGTCGCGCCGCTGGATGCGGAGAACTTCCGCGGTGAAACCGCGCAGACCGCGGCCTCCTGGAACGAATTCCTTCACCGCGTTCTGTTCGCCAGCCGCTCCCGTTATTTCCAGAAGCTGCGAATATTGTCCGAAACTCTGCAGAAGCTTACGGCTGAATATAATGACGCCGCCCAAGACATCGCCGCGGCAAGCTCGGTTACACCGGGCGATAGCTGGGAGAAGCTGGAATGCCTGCAGTATGACTTCACCACCTGCCTCCGCGAAGCGGAAGTTCTGGTAAAGTCGTTCCTCCGCGCCCTGCCCGGCGAGCAGCTCGCTGCCTTCGCCACCGAGCTGGACGCCGTGCCCGCCCCCGAGCGGCGAACCACGGTCGCACCCCGAACGCGCATCAGCCGCGCGTCTGCCTAATTTCCTTCCAAAATTGGTAGAATCACCCAACCCATGGCTTGCCAATGCCCTCTAACATCGTCTAAGGTGCATGCTCCCGAAGTGGTTCCGGATGGAACGCTCATCGCAAACCGCGACCAGTTCGGGCTTCGAGGCTCGACGTATGCCTGGACGTTCAAATTGATTCCGGCCAAAATAATCGAGTATTCGTGCGAAACGGCCGCCCAAGTCTTTTCGCCTTTCGCCCAGCGCGACGAAACCCGTCACCCACAAAGGTGTCGAATTCGTAGCGTGTATAGGACTACAAGTACAACTCAGGGAGCGGGTGACGCATCGCAACTAGGGATGCGCCCCGACGGGTAGCGTGGCCCGAACGAGACGAATCGATACCGGGGAATTGCCGGAGGCCGAGGCCATTCGCCTCGCCCAACAGGGTGACGCGGCTGCCTTTGAACGCCTCTACCGCCTGCATAACCGGAGGGTCTACTCTCTCTGCTTGCGCATGGTGGGCAATACAGCGGAAGCAGAAGACCTGACCCAGGAAGCGTTCCTCCAGCTCTTCCGGAAGATCGCGACCTTCCGCGGCGAGTCGGCGTTTTCGACCTGGCTGCATCGCCTTGCCGTCAATGTCGTGCTCATGAAGCTGCGGAAGAAATCCGGCAACGAAAGCTCGCTGGAAGAGCTGACCGAGCCGGACGAAGATTCCGGTGGACCACGGCGCGATTTCGGCGCCCAGGATTTGCGGCTCAGTGGTTCGATTGACCGGGTTAACCTGCAGCGCGCGGTGGAGCAGCTGCCGCCCGGTTACAAGTCGGTGTTCGTACTGCACGATGTGCAAGGCTACGAACACAACGAGATTGCGGAAATCATGGCTTGCTCGATTGGCAACTCGAAATCTCAATTGCACAAGGCTCGCATGCGCCTCCGTGAACTGCTTCACGAAGCGCTGCGTGCCCAGGCCCGCGAAGACCGCAAGGCCGCCAGCGCAGAAACCGGCGGCAAGGACTGAACCATGGCCACGATCACATGCAGGGAATTTCTGAATTATCTGGAACCCTGGATGGAGGGTGAGCGCCCGCCCGACGCGCACGCGCACGCGCACGTGCGCACTTGTTCGCACTGCTCGAGCATCATCAATGATTTGGAAATGATTCACAGCGAAGCTCGCAGCTGGAGCGTCTCAGAGCAGGACGCACCCGAGCGTGTCTGGATTTCGCTGCGCGCGCAACTCGAGCAAGAAGGCCTGATCCAGGAAACAATCCCGGCAAGCGAAGACCGCGCGCAAGCCGCAGCACCCCGCACCGGATGGTTCGCCGGTCTGTTCCCGCGGCTGCCACGTCCCGTGCTGGCAGGCGCCTATCTGGCCGCGCTCGTCGCCGTGGCTTTCGCGCTCAGCGGTCCCGTCAACAAGCGCGTAAACGAAGCGCGCTGGCTCAAAGGCACGCAGATTTCCACGTCGCCGCTCAGCGCCCAGCTCAATTTCGCCGAGCAAAATTCGAACTCCTACGTCACCCGTTCCAATCCCGTGGTGGCCGCTTCTTTGCATCAGAACCTGGCCATCGTTGACAACTACATCGCTTTGTGTGAAAAAAGTGTCAGCGAAGATCCCCAGAACGAAGTGGCGCGTGATTATCTCTTCGAGGCGTATCAGCAAAAGGCGGACTTGCTGACGCAATTGACTGAACGCGGAGAAAACGTCCAATGAGCTCCTATCACTTTGTTCCGGCGCAGTGGCTTCCCAAAACGAATTGGAAGACCGCAGGACTCCTCGTTCCCAGCCTGCTGCTCTGCAGCGTCGTCTCCGCCGCACCGCGCCGCCAGGAACAGCATTTCAAAGTCGCCGCTCATCCGGTCATCACCATCCACAATCCCAACGGCCTCATCACCGTGAAAGCCTGGACAAAAGCGGAAGTAATGATCATTTCCACTCCGGCCAGCGATCGCATCGAAGTGGACGCCGAACAAATGGGCAATCGCGTGGACGTTTCGACGCGCGAACTTTCCGACTCCGTCGCGCCGGACGACATGCGCGCCGATTTTCAGATCAATGTGCCGGAAGACGCCGAACTGCAAATTCACAATGACGCTGGGAACGTCAGCGTCGCGAACGTACTGGGCGATATGAACGTCGAGACGGTCGCAGCCGGCGTGGACCTGGAAGACGCCGCGGGCTACCTCAGCGTCAAGACCGTCGGCGGCTCGTTCACGTGCATTCGCTGCGCCGGCCGCATAGAAGCTTCCTCTATCAGCGGCAATTTCCGCTTGCTTGATCTGCGTAGCTATCACGTTTGGGCGCAAACCTCTTCCGGCAACATACTCTTCAACGGCGAGTTTCTGCCCAACGGCACGTATTCCCTGAAAAATTACAGCGGCGTGATCGAAGTCCGCTTCTCACCCGGAGATTCCTTCGATCTCAGCGCCACTTCGCTCAAAGGAAAAGTAAATAACGAAGCGAAGTTGACGCCCTCCCCGCACCAGCGCCATTTCATGCCGCGCTGGGGAAACGCGCTCTTCGGTACCTTTAACGAAGGCCGCGCCAAGATTGAGATGACCTCCTTCGATGGTACAATCAACATTCTAAAACGTGACTGATCGTCCCGTTTGCCACACAAAATACACCGATGACCACTGAGCCTCGCACGCGCTCGCTCGTCTGCCTGATCGGCTTCATGGGCAGCGGCAAGTCCACCGTCGCCCGCCTGCTCGGCCGCCAGATCGGCTGGCAGCACGTGGACCTCGATAAACGCATCGTCGAAGTCGCCGAACAGACCATCCCCGAAATATTTGCCAAGCGCGGCGAACCGGAATTCCGCAAGATCGAGCACGAACAGCTCCAGCGCATCCTCGGCGAAGCCTCCGAGCAGCAGAAACCTCGTGTCGTCTCCCTCGGCGGAGGCACTACGGCGCAGCCGCAGAATCTTGCGCTACTGCGCCAGACCGGCGCCGTGTTGGTGTGGCTGCAATGCCCCGTGGATGAATTGCTCAAGCGCATCGCCCATATTCAAGACCGCCCGCTCTTCCGCGACGAAGCAAGTTTTCGCAATCTCTACCAGGAACGCTTGCCTTCTTACGAGATTGCGGATTACCGTGTGGAGTCGAATATCGAGCCCCTGCGCGTCGTCGAACAAATCGTGGCGCTGGGAATTTTCCCGAAGGTGACCGCATGATCGACAATTCCGCACGCAGCCGGATGAACTCATTCCCGCGTGGCTTAAGCTTGCGCCTCGCGCCCGCCATCTCGCTGGCCATCGCGCTAGGAATCATCGGCGCGTCGCTGCTCGCATTCCACTCCGCGTCCGAAGCCAGCATGCCGCCGCCGAAAACACACGCGCTAATCGCCCCACTCGCTGCCGATAAGGGCGCGTTCAAGATCCTCGTCAGCGGCCAGCAAATCGGCAAAGAAGAATTCACCATCGCGCCCAATGGCAGCGATTGGTCCGCACACGGCAGCACGGAGCTTCAATCACCCCAGGGAAACACGCACGTCTCCGGCTCTCTCGTCGTGCACGCGGACGGCGTGCCCGTGCGTTACGAATGGTCCACGGCGGGCGCGAAGAAAGCCTCCGCCACGATCGGCTTCACCGGCGTCACCGCCACCGTCGAACTCCACCTCGAAGGCGCCAAGCCCTTCACGCAGCAATTCACTTTCGCAGCTCCTCTGGTAGTCGTGCTCGATGACAATCTCTACTACCAGTACACATTTCTAGCCCGCCTCTACGACTGGGACAAAAAAGGCGAGCAAAGTTTCTCCGTGCTAGTTCCGCAGGAAATGACCCCCGGCACCGTCACCGTGGATTCGATGGGCGAGCAGGTCGTGAGCGGCCAGAAAGTCCAAGAGCTCCGCGTAAGAACCGAAGATAATGAAATCGATCTTTTCCTCGACGGCCCCAAACTCGTCCGCCTTGTAGCCCCCGCCGCCAACGCCGAAATCATCCGCGAATAATCCACGCCTTTGCGCGTTGATCACCCTTTGCTTTCCCGACGTATATTTGTGTGGTTTCAACCTGTACCTTTTTCGCCGCAAGTCACTTCACACCGTCGGCGCAAGGGAACCAATGAGTTTTGATCTTGGCGTCTGGTATCCAGACGAGCGAATCAGTAACGAAGAGGCGGGAAAATTGTACGAACGCCTCTGTGACAGCGACACCCGTGGCGTCGTAGCGAATCCCGCAGTGGATCGGTTTTATGCGGAGCTGACCGCCAAACATCCGGAAATCGACAAAGTCCCCGAGGCAAAAATCAACGATCTCGACTGCAGCCCTTGGAGTTGCAAACTGGATCATTCACCCGGTCACGTGATCATGTCCTGCGTCTGGCCCAAAGCAACCGATGTACACAAGACCGTTCAAAATTTGGCGCGCAAACACGGCCTCGCAATCTATGACCCCCAGTCCGACGTAATCAGCTACCCTGACGGATCCACCGGCACAAAGGCCAATCGTGGCGCCCTGTGGATCTTAAGCTTCTTCGGCGCACTTTTTGCCGCGATATTCGTCTACGTGGGACAGATTTCGCCATCGGGATCCCCAGTGGTGTTCTACTACGCTTTCGCCGGATTATGCGTGCTGATGGCCGCAGCTTGTTTCAGGCAGACGCGTAGGTAGTACGATTTCGGTAAGAGAGCGCTGGCGGGAGTACCTCCCGATAAGGCGGCGAACCCAAATCTGACCTGCCACGGAAAAGGGGCGTGATCCCCTCAAGCCCCGCTTTTCGATTGCGCGCAACGTTCCTGACTTAACTTCTAAATCTCCGCCCGCCGCACCACGTGGCTCGATTCACTTGGCTGCGGCCTTTCAATTCCCACCGTCACGCTCATCTCCGCTGACATGCGGATAATTCCCAGAGCCACCGTCTTCTGGTCGCTCTTGCCGCGCAATTCCGCCCGCAGATCAGACAAAGTGCGAATCGGCCTGCCGTCCACTTTCACGATCACGTCCCCAGCCTTCAATCCCGCCTTGTCCGCCGCCGTTCCGGCACGCACCTCGCGAATCAAAATCCCCGTCCCATCCGGCGCACCAAAATAACTTCCCAACTGGCCAGACAGATCCTCCGCATTGATCCCGAGCGACGGCATGCGCGCATCCAGCGGCGGCATCGCCAGCATGAAATCCTGGCTGGGCATTGAGAACGACAACGCATTATCGAAATCGCGCATCTTGCCCTTCATCCGCTTCTCGAAAAACGCGCTGCGCTCGCCCAACTCCACCGAAACATTCTGCGTCGCGCCATTCCGTGAAATCAGCAGCGCCACGGTCCGGCCCGTCGGCGTCTCACGCACCAATCGGCGAAATTGCACCGTGCCTTCCACCACCTGCCCGTCGTACTGCGCGATCACATCATTTTCCTTCAGCCCGGCCTTCGCCGCTGGCCCGTCCGGCTCCACATCCATCACCACCACGCCGCGCTGCGCCGTCAGTTTCAGGTCCTTCGCTTTTTCCGCGCTCACTTCGCCGATCTCGACGCCCAGCCAGCCGCTCCCATCTTCATCGGTACGAACAAAGACGCCCGGCCCCTGCACTTCCACGCTATTTTCCTGCGCCAGGTCCGCCAGTTCCGCCGCCTGCGTCGCCAGTTCGCTCGCGCTTGCGTCGAATTGTCCTTGGTTGAGGCGCAGCTGGGCCGAGAGACTTTGCAGCCTATGCATCTCCGGGGAACTCATCTGCACCTCCTGGCGCACTTGTTCGTTCCGACCGACGAGGTTGTCGCGCAGTCCTTGCTGCAGCGCACGCTCGATTTCCGCCCGGTCCATCGTGCTATCTATACTACGTACCGCCTCGTCGATTTGTTCCAAGGGAACTTCCAGGGAAACGTTGCCGTGCAAGCACCCCTCTTCGGGCGCAGCCGGTGTTCTAAGCGTGGGAGTCGAAGCAGAAGGTGCGACCGATGCGGGATTGTTTGTGGATTGCTGTGCGTTGCGTTCCGTCGTCTGACCCGGCAAAGCTCCCGGCATCATTCCCATCGTCACCAGCAGCAAACTCCAGCCGACAAGGTTCGAGCATTGAAAGTGCTTCATGCCATTCGTCCTCTCGATGAGTGAATTACGCCCCCTCAGACGCCCGGCCGTTGCACCACCAGGCGTATGCCGCCGTTGATCGTACGAACCGAAATTTGGCCGCCGCCGGTACCCAGCTTCGCGCGGAACGCGCGCGCCGCCGGCGCACTGGCTGCGGCAGTAACCGGCAACTCCGAATAGATATCGCCGTTCATCGCCAGCGCTTTCAAATCGGCTCGAGCGCCTTCGGGAAGTCCGAGCACCACCGAGCCGTTCACCGTTTCCAGATTCATGGGGCCGCCGGACATCAAGTAGCGCAATTCCAGCCGCAAATTCCCATTCGTGGTCTTCTCGCTGAATCGTCCGGAGCTGTCGAACACTTCCACGTTTCCGTTCACGGATCGCAGTTCCCCGCCACCTTCGACTCCGCGCACCGTCACGCTGCCGTTCACCGTCTCAATGCTACCCAGCAACACCCGATACGGCACGTGCACGTGATATTCCACCGCAACTTCCGCGCCCTCGCCCTGCGGGTAGCGGGTGTGCACCGCCACTTGTCCCGGATGGCTGTCGTCTACTTCGATCTTCACTTGCGCCAGGTCGCGCGAATCGTTGTGCGCTGCGGTCTTCACCGCGCTCACTTCCACTTCGTCGCGGCTCCAACCCTCCACCTGCACCGATCCGTTCACGTTCTCCAGCGCGAAGCTCCCGCCCGCGGCCAGAGGATAGATTTTATGGAAGTTCTCATCCGCCGCGCGCGTGGGAAACGTCAGCCCGGCAATCCCCGCCAGCAACAACAACCCGCGAAATGTGGTTCCCGCAATGCGCCATCGGCCGTCCCAGGATTTGCTGCCGGAAGTTTTACCTTCTTTCTGCGTTTGCACGGTACGCCCCCTTCGAGTGAAACACCCTCGTTCACTGGAACATTCGGCCGCTTCTAGTCGGCCGGATTCCTGGTCGTCGCCCGCAGGCCATCGCCTCTCTCAACGAAGCGAAGCGCCGCGCCGCATCGCGCCGCCTACGGCGAGTTCTCGATCATCTGCTGCGACTGCTGCTGCAGCATGCGCAATTGCAATTGCAGTTGCTGCTGCAGTTGCTCCATCTGCTGCCGATACAACTGAACTTGTCTATTCGCGTCGCTCACCATCACATGAATATTGCCAGCCACCGTGCGCAGCCGGATTACTTCGCCGCCGCCGTTCAGCGCCCCCTCGGTGCGAATCCACTCATCTCCGTTCGCCACGGATTCATGGCTGATCTTCGCCGGGAACGCCGGATCGAAAATCACGTGGTGCTCTTCCCCGGACTGCACCTGTGCGTCAATCGTCACCGGCAGTTGCCGCGGGATGTACACTACGATGTCGCCTTCGCCCGATTGCAGTTCGCATTGCCCCGGCATTTTGCCTGCCGTCACGAACCACGCTGTAATCGCTCCCGCACCGGTGGACGCTTTCACCGGACTATCCACTTCCGTCAGATAAATGCTGCCGCCGCTGGTCTGCAAATTCGTCGGCCCGGAAACGCGCACCACGCGAATTCCGCCGCCGCCGGTTTTGGCCTGCACCAGTCCCGCGGTCTCACCTACGTCGATTTGTCCGCCGTTCGTTTCCGCCACCAGCTGGCTACCCGAATGTTCCACGGAAACATTTCCGCCGCCCGTCGAAACATGCGCCACGCCTTCCACCGAAGCCACGCGGATGTGCCCGCCGTCTGTATGCAGGATGGCGTTGCCCGCGATCGTGCCGGTGGTGATGTGCCCGCCTCCGGTGCTCGCCGCCAGTGCACCCGCCACGTTCTTCACCGTGATATGCCCGCCTTCGGTGGAAAGATGCGCCGCGCCACCAACATTCCCCATCACGATGTTTCCTCCGGAAGTCGCGAGCGTCGCCGAGCCGATGATTTCCTCAGTCTCGATGTTTCCGCCGCCGGTCAACACATCCAGATTAATATTCCTCGGAACATTTACTTCCACCGTTACCCACAAGCGCCCGCTGGCATGCCGGCCCAGGCATTGCCCGCGAAAATACACACCCTCGGCCGTGGTATTGGCCGTGGCAATAAAATTTTTCAGGAGTTGCTTCGCGTCTTTTTGCGTGGCGTCCGCTTCGAGGTGAACTTTGTAATCGATCTTTCCCGAATTCTGCGTCTTGATGACGATGTTGCCCAAATCCGTCACGAGGTGCAGCCGCTGTCCATCGCGCACCGCGATGGCTCCCGTCAGCTCGGTGCTAACCCGCGGCCCGGCGTGATTCTGCCGTTCCGTTTTCGCCTTATCCGTCCCATCCGCTGCAGCCGAAGCCGGAATCGCCAAAGTGATCGCCAAAAAAGCGTAACCGATCCCTGCCGCGAAAATCCCGCCGGGCACACCAATCCGTGCCGCGATTTTCTGCCGCACTCGCGGAATGTACGACGCTCTGATCATGTTTAGAATTTTTGCCGCGGGCCCAGATCGCGTATTACTTCCGCGCTCTGCAACCGGATGTAAGTGCTGGGGTCTTTGGTCATCCGTTCACGCAGTACCGCGAGCAGATGATCGTCCGCGTCTACTTGGCCTTTGGCGGCCATGTCGCGCAACGCGTTGATTGCTTCCACGCGGACTCCGGGGTTCTGATCGTCCACCAACGCATCGAGAAGAGTTTGTCGAATGATGTCCTGTGGCTCAGCGCCATTCAAAGCTTCCAGCGCTTTCAACCGCACTGCAGCGTTGTGATCTGTGTGCACGGCTTGGCACAACGCCGAGCGCACATCCGGATCGTTGTTGCGCATGCGCAGCAAATCCACAGCGTCCAGCCGCACATCCGGATCGAAGCGCTGATTATTGTGCAGGATGTACATCAGCATCTGTTTGACATCGTCGTCATTTACCGTGCCGCGTACGGTGTAGGGCTGTCGCGCATTCAATTGCAGTTGCACTTGCGGCGGCTGATTATCCTCGGCGGGAAATACATTGATGCCTGCGACGCTTGCGGTGCGCATATCGAGAGAACTAAGTCCTGCGGTGGGAGAACTTGCAAAAGCCGGGTCTGCGGTCACACCGCCCGGAACCACTCCGGTCGCATGATTCGAAGCAACCGAAGAATCCGTGCCGCCTTTGCCGCCAGCATTGCGCAACAGACGCGGCCCCAGCATTCCCACTGAAAATCCGATCAGCACCAGCAACGCCGCGCTCCAGGCAGGCTGCGGTGAAATCCAGCTCGCAGGGAGCAGCGCGCCAATCGTGCGGCGCAGCCAACTCCGCTCTTCCTGCTGATCCAAACTGTCTTCCAAACCTGCCCGGCAACTCGCGAGCAACGCCGCATCCGGCTCGGCGTGTCGCGCAGTCAGCAGCGCCAGAACTTCCTGCTGCTGCGTCAAAGCCAGACTGCATCCGGTGCAATGCTGCAGATGATCGTTCAAATCCACAACTTGCGAAGCATCCAGTTCCCCGGCCGCAAAGAGCATCAGCCGCGGCTCAAATTCCTCGCACGCCGGGCTCTTCTTCTCATCCATTCCTGCTTCCCGCATTCTTTCCGACCTCGCTGCGCAGATTGCGTCTAACGCATGCTTTCCAGGCTCGCGCGTAATTTTCGCGTCGCCCGGAACAGCGAATTCTTTACTGTCTCTTCAGACGTGCCGAGCATGTCCCCGATAGCACGCAATTTCAACCCTTGATAATGTTTCATCTCGAAGACCATGCGCTCGCGCGGTGAAAGCCTATTCAACGCGCTGGCGATCTGCTCTCCAAGTTCCTGCCCCAACAAATTCCTTTCCGGATTCGCGCCCGCTCTCTGTTCCGGCTGGCGATCGAAAAAATCTCTGGTGCCGCCCTCGGCATCTTCCGGCACCGGCGCCTGGTCTTCGCGGCGGCTGGTGCGGCGGCGCAAATGATCCAGCGCCACATTCGTCACAATGCGGTAGAGCCAGGTATAAAAACTGCACTCGAACCGGAAGCGGTGCAGGTTCTTGTAAACGCGCAGAAAACTCTCTTGATAAATGTCGCGCGCATCTTCCGGACGATGCACCAAATTCAGCGCCAGCCGCAAAACCTCGCGGTCGAAGCGACGTACCAATGCCTCAAACGCCAGGCGGTCTCCAGCCTGCGCTTTGCGGACCAGCGCTTGCTCTTCCGCAACCTTCGCCGCCGCTGCCTGGCGCGCCTCGATGTCGAGCGCGACGCTCATCCCCATGGTGTTTATCGCCTGCCTGGTTACGTCCTGGTCCGCGCCACACGAACCGGGAGCGTGGATCCCGCCAGTTCCGGTATCAGCCCTGCCTGCCGGTACCGTGAAGATAGACGGCGGCTGTGCCCGTTGGTGAGCATCGCCGGACGTCGTTTTCCCACTATCGGACAGCTGCCCCAAGGTACACCTTCTCGCTCAGATGCGCTCCCCATCTAAAACGTTGCAAGGGAGCGGTTTACACACCGCGAACGCGCGCTGTCGCAGCGTTTCCGCCAACTCAAATCTCAACATTTCCACAGCCTGCACGAGGCTAGCCACTTCGCTTGGCTCACAGTCGCGAACAAAGTTGCTCTGAGGTCCCCAACTCCTAATACGTTCCAACTCACTCCGTGAGTTCAATGTTTTTCCCTCTTTGCTTTGTGTAGTAAACGCTGCGCCTTCCCGTGCGACACGCGACCGATGGTATAAAAGTGATGCAACCGCCGGTGCAAGACAAGCACACACGTCCCGATGCCCATCTCCCTCACCAACTCGGTCCAATACCTCGACGGCGTAGGCCCGCAACGCGCCGCCACTCTCGAAGCTCGCGGCATCATCACCGTCGGTGATCTGCTGAGCTGCCTCCCTTTCCGCTACGAAGACCGCCTCCGCTTCACCCCCATCGCCGAAATAATCCCCGGCCAGGTGCAAACAATTTTCGCCGAAGTCACGGGCGGCGGAGGCACCACCGTCCGCTTCCAACGCAGCCGCCGCTCAATTTTCCACGTCGCGGTCCGCGATGCATCCGGCACGGTCTACGTCCGTTTCTTCCACGGCGGCTATCTTGAAGGAAAATTGAAGGACGGCCAAAAACTAGTCCTGCACGGAAAAGTGGACGAAGACCGTTACCGCCCCGGCCGCCTGGAAATGGTCAACCCCCAAATGGAATTCATAGGCGCCAGCGAAGGCGGCGCCGCCGATTCCACCGAAGTCGGCCGCATCGTCCCCATCTACGAAGCCATCGGCGCCATCAGCTCTCGCATGTTGCGCCGCATCATCTACCGCGTGCTCGCCAATTTCGACGGCAATATTCCCGAACCGCTCCCGCCGCAAATTCTCGAACGCTATCGCTTCCCCGCGCGCCGCGAAGCCCTGCTCTACGCGCACTTCCCTCCGCAGGACCAAAGCATCGAGTTGCTTAACAACTACCGCAGCCCCGCGCAAATTCGCCTGATCTTCGAGGAATTTTTCTACTATCAACTCGCCCTGGCCCTGCGCCGCCTGGGCGACCACTCCCGCCGCGGCATTGCCATGCGCGTACGCGAGGAAAAAGTTCGCGCCGCCGTGAAACGAATTCTGCCTTTCAAGCCCACCACCGCGCAGAAACGCGTGCTCGCAGAGATTGCCGCCGATCTGGAAAAGCCTTTCCCCATGAATCGCCTGCTCGAAGGCGACGTCGGCAGCGGCAAAACGATCGTGGCATTCGAAGCCGCCACGATCGTCATCGAGAACGGCTATCAAGTCGCCCTGATGGCCCCCACGGAAATTCTCGCCGCGCAACATTATCTTTCCGCGCGCCGCATCTTCCAGGCTGCCGGCTACGGAGTCGAATTGATCGCGAGCGGCCGCAAACGCTCTAGGAAGGATGAAGCCCTCGCGCGCGTCGAAAGTGGTGCAGCCCAAATCGTGGTCGGCACCCACGCGCTAATCGAAGATCCCGTGGCCTTCAAAAAGCTCGGCCTCGTCATCGTGGACGAACAACACCGCTTCGGCGTCCTCCAGCGCAAACGCCTGATAGACAAAGGCGTCTCCCCGCACGTCCTGGTAATGACCGCCACGCCCATCCCGCGCACGCTCGCGCTCACTCTGTACGGCGATCTGGAAATTTCCGTGATTGACGAAATGCCCCCCGGCCGCACGCCCATCGAAACGCTATGGAAAGAGGAAAGCCAGCTTCTAGCTGTCTGGGAGGCTGTCCGCCGCGAAATCTCCGCCGGACGCCAAGCCTACGTCGTCTATCCCGTAATCGAAGAATCGAAACAGGAACTGAAAGCCGCCACCGCCGAATACGAACGCCTCGCGAAACACGTCTTCCCGCAATTGCGCATCGGCCTGCTGCACGGCCGCCTGAAAAACGACGAAAAAGATTCCGTGATGGATCAATTTCGCCGCAATGAAATCCAGATCCTGGTCGCCACCACGGTAATCGAAGTCGGCGTGGACGTCCCCAACGCCACCTTAATGGTCATCGAGCACGCCGACCGCTTCGGCCTCGCGCAGCTCCATCAGCTGCGCGGCCGCATCGGACGCGGCAGCGAAAAATCGCGCTGCATCCTCGTCGCGCGCAAAAATATTAGCGGCGAAGCCCGCGCCCGCATCGAAACCATGGTCGCCACCTGCAACGGTTTCGAAATCGCCGAGCAGGACCTGAAGCAGCGCGGCCCCGGCGAATTTTTCGGCACCCGCCAGCACGGCGACGCCGCCTTTTCCGTAGCGCAACCGCTGCGCGATCACGAAATCCTGGAGCTGGCGCGCCGCGAAGCCTTCGCGCTCGCCGAAAATCCCCAGCGCGCCGCAGAGATCATCGCGCGCCTGGAATCCGTAAGCCCCAGCTGGCGCCAGCGCTATCATTTGGCTTCCGTAGGCTAGGGAATCTTTGAGATAACTATTGTCTTACGTCAGGCCACGGCTTCCTGGTTTGCTGCCAAATCGCAGCGATTGTCATCCCGAACGGAGTCCCGCGCTTTTTCTTGCCCGCCGCAGTCCGGCGGGCGCGGGACGCAGAGAGGGATCTGTTTTTCGTACGCACGCTAAGATCGCGATTTGTCGCACACGTTAGAATCGAAATAACCCATGCGTGTAATCGCCGGAAAATATCGCAGCCGCCCGCTGAAAGGCCCCGGGGCACAACGCCTCCGGCCCACCAGCGATCGCCTGCGTGAAACCCTGTTCAACGTCCTCGGCCCAGCACTCGAAGACTCCCTCTTCGTGGACCTGTTCGCCGGCACCGGCGCCGTAGGCATCGAAGCCATCAGCCGCGGCGCGCGCGAAACAATCTTCGTCGAATCGAACCCCAAAGCCGCGCGCCTGATCCGCGACAACCTCAACACTCTCGAAATCCGCCAAGGCGCCGAACTGATCGAAGCTCCCGCCCTGCGCGGCCTGGAAAGAATGGCAACCCGCCACCTGCTCGCCGATTTCGTCTTCCTCGATCCCCCCTACGAAAAAACCACCGAATACCTCGAAACGCTAGAATTCCTCGACACCTCGCACGTCATCGCCCCCCGCGGCATCGTCATCGTCGAACATTACTGGAAAACCGAATTGCGCGAATTCCTAACGCGCCTGGAATGCACCCGCCAGATCGAACAAGGCGACGCCATTCTTTCTTTCTACACCCTGGCAGCCGCCGCCTAGCGCACCTCGATCCAACCCGTGCGGGCCTCTTCCTGTATAATGGCCCGGCTGATGCAACCTGTGATGCAACGATATCCGGAGCCTCCGGCACCGAGCGCTCCAATCGAGCCACCTGACGCGCCCGAAGTAGCTCTCGCGCCCGAGGTCGGAGTGCCCTCGCACTCGCAACTGCCGCGTCTCGATCTCGGCGTGGACTGGGGCTCACCCTGGCGCGATTTCCGCTCCAGCGTGTACGATTTCCTGCGCGGCCCTCGCGCTCCGGAAAATTCGGAGCTGCCGTCGGATTCCGACCTGCGCGTCGAATGGATCGAAGGAAAAATTCCCGGCCGCGCATTCGCCGCGTCCGCGCTCTGGCACGCGGCCATCGTCGGATCGCTGCTGCTCCCGATCTGGCATTTTCTCGCGAGCGATCCGCCAAATCTCGCGCCAGTCCGCATCGAACTCACCTGGACGAATCCCTCCGAAGACTTGCCGCCCGTCTCGCTGCCCGGGCGCGATCGAAAACCCAGCCCGAAAGGCGATCCCGCAAAACCGCTGCCGCAAAAAGGCGCGGACGCGTTTCATCCGCGGCAAACCATCCTCTCGGAGCCGGCCGTAGTCACGCACCCGCGACAAACCCTGATTCAGCCAGACGCGCCTCCAACTCCACCGAAAATCGAAGTCCCGCTGCCCAATATCGTCGAATGGGCCGCTCCCAAAATGCCCGCGAAACCTCAGCTACGAGTCGCAGCCACAGCCGCAGCGCCGCAAGTGCAGCATCACGCCGTAAATGATCTAGCCGCGCCAGAATTGGTAAACCGGGAAAAAACTCCCGGCCCGCTCGATATCGCTGCTTCGCCCACCATCAATCAGCAACCGCGCATGCCGCTCGAACCGATGTCGAAAGCAGTCGCCACGAGGCGCGCCGCGCAAGCCGAAACCGGCGCAGCACCCGAAATCGGCGCAGCAAATTCAGCAGGCGACGACAGCCTGCATCGCGTGATCGCCCTTTCCGCCGCCCCCGCTCCTCCCGCTCCTGAAGTCAGCGTACCGCAAGGAAATCTCGCCGCCCGCATCGCGATTTCCCCAGAAGGAAAACAACCAGGCGCGCCCGGCGGCGCTGAAAATGGCTCGGCAGGAAACGGTGGCGCGGGCGGCGGCTCTGCCACTAGCGGCGGCCGCGGCACCAATGCAAACTCCGGTTCCGGCTTGAGTCCCGCAGGAGTAAGTATCAGCGGCGGCAACGCGCACCCCGGCAACGGTGGACTTGCTCCCCACGCCACAACCAAATTAAATTTGAAGCCGATGCCCGCGCTCGACGCACCGCCGTCCACTCATCGCGGCCCGGCCGTCATCGGCGCGATTGATCCGAAGCTCCCGCCCGAAGTAATTCTCTCCGGCAAGGAAATTTACACGCTGCACATTGACATGCCTAATCTCACCAGCGTCACCGGCAATTGGGTAATGAATTTCGCGCAGCTAGATGAAGGAAACCCGCCGTACAGCAAGCCCACAGGCAAGCTCTCCGGTCCGGCGCTGGTGAGCAAAGTAGATCCGAAATATCCGCAGACCCAGATCAAAGAACACGTGGACGGCGAAGTAGTCCTCTACGCCATAATTCGCAAAGATGGCTCGGTAGATAGCATCCAGCTAGTCCACGGAATCGATCCGCAGCTAGACAAGAATTCCATGGAAGCCCTGGCTCGCTGGGTCTTCCGCCCCGCCACCCGCGAAGGCCAACCAGTAGAACTAGAAGCCGTAGTCCACATCCCCTTCAAGTTCCGCCGGCCCGAGTAACGCGGGATTTATTGCGCCCCGCGGGCAGCCGGCCGCGCTTGCTCCTGTTGCGCCGCTCTATCCTCGATCACCTTCACCAAGGCATACAAAGCAAAATTGCTAGGCGTCGCCACTCCCAACTCCGCCCCGCGCCGCACAATATACCCGTTCAACGACTCAATCTCCGTCCGCTTCCCGCGCGCCAAATCTTGCGCCGTCGACGAAAAAGCATCCCCAAACTTCGCCAGATCGTGCAGCCACTTTTCCGTGAAATCGGCTCCCGGCATGCGCACGCCGGCCGCTCGCCCCACCGCAATGGTCTCCTCCACCACCCGACTCATCAGCTCGCGCGAGTCGTCGTAGCGCGCAATTTCCCCGTAACTAGCTTGCGCAATCGCAGACACTGCGTTCGCGCCGCAATTCGTGATGAACTTCGCCCACATGTCCGCCCGAATGTCGCCCGAAATCCGGCAGGGCACATTCGCAGTCGCAAATAACGCGGCGATTTGCTCCGCGCGCGGCGGATGCAATTCCGCGCCGCCGCGCCGCGCGGCGAATTCGCCCACGATCAACTCTCCGAGTCCGGTATGCTTCACGTGTCCCGGCTCGGGCATCGCCGCCGCGATGTAGACCACCGCAGGCAGCGCATCAATCCCCGACGCCGCGCGAATCCGCTCCACATTATCGACGCCATTCTGCAAGCTCACCACGACAGCATCCGCGGAAAGATGCGGTGCTATCGCCCGCGCCGTTTCTTCGTTGTCCTGTCCCTTCACGCAGAAAAGCACCACGCTCGCATCGCGCACCGCCGACGGCGCGCTCGAAGCCTCCACCGCCACCCGCTCTTGAAACGAAACCGTGTCCAGAAAAAGTTTGCCGCGCCGCACCGCTTCGACGTAAGCGGGCCTCGCAATCATCGTCACCGGCACTCCCGCCCGCGCCAGCATCCCGCCAAAATAAGATCCCACCGCGCCCGCGCCCATCACCGCCACGCGGCTCGTTGCCGCAATCACATTTTCCTCTGAACCTGTCGGCATGATTTCCTCCCCGGCGTTGCGCAATACACCGGTCCTTATCGCGGCAACGAATGATCTGGAAGGGCGGGGCTCCAGCCCCGCCGTGAAGCCGCACTTTCCGCTACTACCACTGCAGAGGAATGAGATGCGTGGCTGTTTCGTTTCGTCGCAAGATCAAAAATGTTCGCGCAAATCCCGAAAGCTCGTCAGGATCAGCAATTTCCCCGTACCACTCTCCAGCTCCGCGTGCTCCAAATGCCACGTATCCGTATGCGGAATAAAAACCGCATTCAAACCCGTCTGCAAGGCCGGATTGATGTCGCTGCGCGGGCTGTTCCCCACCATCCACCCATGCGTTTTCACAATCTTGAATTGCTCCACCATGCGCTCGTAAACGCCCGCGTCTTTCTCCAGCACAATTTCAATCGCGTCGAAATAGGGCTGCAATCCGGAACGCTCCACTTTCGCGGCCTGCTCCGCCGGCTCGCCCTTGGTCAGCAAAATCAGCCGGTGATGCTTCGCCAGATAAGCCAGAGTCTCTGGAACTCCATCCATAATGTGCGGCGGCGTAGCCTCCAGCTCGATCGCCAGCCGCGCGATTTCCTGCATCAGCTCGCGCCGCGCCGCATTCCCCGCCAGCTTCATGTACGTCTCTTCCAGCGAGCGGCGAAAACTGCGCACTCCATATCCGTGCTGCCGTATGTTGCGCTTCTCGGTTTCGTTCAGGATGTGCCGAATATATTCGCGCGTGTAACCCAGATGCTCCAGCTGCGTTACAAAATGCTCGATGGTCTTCTCAAAGAAGATGTTGTTTTCCCACAGCGTATCGTCCGCATCAATCAGTAAAGTGTGTCGTGCCATCCGAAATTCTGCGCTCCCATCTTTCTTGTGCGCCGTTTCAAGCTGCGAAGCTCCGGCCCCGCCACGCAATCGTAGGGGCACGGCATGCCGGCCCGCTGCTCCAGTTCCGAACGCCGCCGCCGAGTTTTCGCCCACGCTACAAAACTGCTGCGCTCACCGCGAATCCTTCACGATGCTGAAACCTTCCGCGCCCCCAGCGCCAGCCGCCGCAGAATCTCCCCCGCCAATTTCTGCGCCTCGCCAAATTGCGCCAAATAATCCTGAAACTCGCGGTTCAAATCCAGCGCATTCGTCGCATCTAACTTCGTCCGCAGAATCATGTCGCGCAGATGCACCGGATGCGGCAACACCGCATCATCGCGCAATTCATCCAGCGCCACTTTCGGATCGTAGTGATACATGTGCCCTCCCCGTTACGCCGGGCAAAAAACGATTCTACTCTCTTTTTTGGAGTTAGCGTCAGGCGGAGGCGGGAAGAAATTCGTAGCGGTCGATGCGCGCTGCCACTCCGCGGCGCCCGTCATGCGGCTCAACACGTAGCACCCGCGCGTAACAACGTATGTGCACGTCGCCCGCAAGCGTGATTTGCTGAGGTAAGGTCAGAACAAACTCGATCGGAGTTCCCGCTTCCACGCGCGCTTCAATCATAAAATAAAGCCCGCGAAAACTCACGTCGCGCGTTTCGCCCTGTCGTTCCAGCACATCGTCTTCCTCGGAAAACCGCACCTTCAAAGGCAGCATCATCGAAAAACGGCGTGCGGCGCGGCGTTCTTTAGCGGTATCCATCAACCCTCTGGCGAGCCCTTTCGATGGCTTCAAACTATCATCGCTTCCCGCCCCGCCGCAATGGCTATTACGCGCAATCAATCCGCGCATGGCGAACGTTCCCGAAACTTTCGCGCCCCACCGGCACGCCGCGAGCGGCCTGCAAAAAAATCCGCCCCGAAATTTGACCTGCCTCGCCGCTGCGGCTAGGATAGGCGCTCATGAATCCGGCCGCTACTTTCCTGGAGTTGCGGAAACATCCCCGGGCCCAGCTAAAACTTCCGGCGCGCGTCCGCTGGCGCGGCCCGCTGGGCATGCGCGTGGAGTCCACCCACACGCTGGACGTCTCGCGCAACGGCATCCGCGTGCAACGCAACGAATCCTGCGAGCCTGGGTCGCGCGTCTGGGTGGTGTTTCCCTTCGACGCTGCGTCCGCCTCCGGCGCTGCGCCGGAAACTCCCGCACGTGTGGTGCGCGTCGAATCGCGCAACGGCACGGGATATCAGGTCTCTCTGCAACTGGAATTGCCGTCGCGAGTCGCCTCGCGCCCCAACGATCGCGAACGGCGCGCGTGCTCCAGAATTTCCTTCGCGCTCCCCATCTTCGTCCGCGCCCTGGGCTTCCCCTGGCCCGAGGAATCCATGACCCAAAATATTTCGCGCGCCGGTGCCCGCTTCGAATCCGCGCATATCTATTCCGCGGGCGACGCCGTACTCGCCAAAATCCCCTGGGGTGATTGGGCCCGCGCCGGAGAAATCCCCGCCCGCATCGTGCGCGTCGAAAACTGCGTCACGCCCTCAAGCTCGGCGCCGCTCGCGAATCCGCTCGCAGGGATGAGCGCGAGCCTAACCAGCGTAGCCGTCCGCTGGCGTGTCTGGACGAAAGCCTGACGCGCCAGCTCATCGTTTGGCTCCGCCTCGAACTCTCCGTTACACTCGTGCGCTGGCAATTTCATGGCCGATACATACCATCGCAATTTTTTCATCGCAGGTCCCGCGGGACGGCTCGAAGCCTTACTCTGGACCGTGCCTGTCGCCGATCCGTCGCTCGCAGCCGTAGTCTGCCACCCGCACCCGCTTTTCGGCGGCACCATGCACAATAAAGTCGTGTACCAGGCCGCGAAAGCGCTGCACCTGCGCGCCATCCCGGTCCTCCGATTCAATTTCCGCGGCGCCGGACAGAGTGAGGGAGAGCACGATCGCGGCATAGGCGAACAAGACGACGTGCGCGCCGCGCTCGATTATCTCGCGCTGGAATTTCCGCGCACACCGATCCTGCTAGCGGGTTTCAGTTTCGGTTCCGTGGTGGGCTTGCGTGTAGGCTGCGCGGACCAGCGCGTCGCAGATTTAATCGGCCTGGGAATTCCGGTGGACCGTTCGGATTTGACATACCTGCGCGACTGCGCGAAACCAAAATTGCTCATCCAGGGCGGCAGCGACCAATTCGGCTCGCGCGCCAACGTCGAAGCACTCTACACCACGCTGCCCGAGCCAAAGCGCCTCGTCATCGTCGAAGGCGCCGAACACTTCTTCGCCGGCCAACTGGAAAAAGTCCGCAGCGCGATCGACGCCTGGCTCGACGGACGCTATCCCCGCAAGCCGGCCGCACCCGGGAATTCCTAATTTTTCGACTCGAATAATTTCAGAAATTGCTCGCGCGATGCCGGCTCGATTCCCACCAGTTCCAAATTCGCTTTCACGTGCGGCACCTGGCTCATCCCCACCAGCGCCGTAGTCAATCCCGGCACCGAACGCGCGAACTGCAGCGCCAGCGTCGCGTTGTCCTTCAATCCCAGGGCTGAATTCACAAACGACGGTAAATTCTTCGTCAGCTGTCCCTGCAATAGCGCCGCGCTCGTCACCAGCGCGATTCCCGCGTCACGCGCCGCCTGCACCATCGGCATGGCACGGCCACCCACCATCTGATTCGGTCGCGTCAGCGCCTCCGGCATCGCCAGATTGAAAGGCAATTGCACGAAACGGAAATGGTGATCGTCTCCCGCGACATCCTTCGCGATCTTCACCATCTCCGCCAACGATAAAAATCCCGCGGCCTTGGGATCTTCGCGAAACGAATTCCACGTAGCCATGCCGTACGCCCGGATCTTCTTCGTCGCGATGGCCGACTCCAAAAACAAGAACGCCTCGCGAATCCGCCGCCGGAATTCCTCCACCGGCACCTCGCTCAATTGCGTCTCCGGATTGTGCAGGTAGAAAACGTCGATCGTATCCAACCCCAGATTTTGCCGGCTGCGTTCCAGTTGATCGGCAAGATAATCCGGCGCGATGCAATGGCAACCGGCGGAAATATCCTCCACGCGAAAAATTCCGCGCTCCAGAAATTCCTGCGCAAAATAGATATTCGGATCGGCCGGCATCTCTCCGTCCGGCGTCAAGAATCCTGCCTTGGTGCACACCATAATTTCATCGCGCCCGTAGCCCTTATCGAAGAGCTCCCGCAACGCTGTACCCACCGCGCGCTCGCTCCGCTGAAACCGGTAATTGATAGCCGAGTCCACCACATTGATTCCGCCCTGCACAGCCGCAACGACCGCATCCACGTACGCGCCATCCGTCGCGTCATCCGCTTCGCCCAAGTAAGTTCCGATCCCGATCGAAGAAAGCACCAGCCCGCCGCGAATCTCGCGAAAATGCCCCGCAGCCGCGCGTCCCTGAAATCGCGCCGCATAACGCAGGGTTCCCTCCGCCGTCGCCGACCCGGCTTTGCGTTCGCGATTGAATGGTGCGGCTGATGACATCAGTCCCCTCTTCGCCGCGTAAAATCCCAGCGCCGCGCAGTATAGCAGAACCGCTCCGCCGCAGTTTGCGACCGCAGCCGCGGAAAAATCGGCGCGCCTGTTATGAATCGAGAAGTCACTTCTGCACGCTCTCGCTCACCGCCACTCCTTGCGCGATCAGCAGCGCGCGCGCCTGCGAACGCAGCGCCGGCCAACGCCGCACAAACGCGATTCCTCCAGCGATCGCGCCCAGGCCGCCGAGTGCTACCGTAAATGGCGCGCCAATCGCGCCCGCCAGCGCTCCCGAGAACAGCGAACCAATCGGCGCCATGCCCATGAACATCATGGTGTACATCGCCATGGCCCGTCCGCGCAGCTCGTCCGGCACCATGGATTGAATCAGCGTGTTCGACCCCGACATTTCCAGCATCACCGCATAGCCAACTGGAATCAGCAGCACCACCGACAACCAGAATGATTTCGAGAACGAGAAAAGAATCAACGAAACTCCGAACCCGACCGCCGACAAACCCACCACGCGTCCCAGACCCCGCAGGCTTCGCCGCACCGCCAAAGTAAGAGCACCGAACAGGGCCCCCACTCCGGCCGCGCCCATCAGAATCCCCAGCCCATGTGCGCCGCGATGCAGCACGCGATCCGCGAAGATCGGCATCAGCACCGAATACGGCACCGCCACCAAACTCACCAGCCCGATCAAAAGAATCAGCGCATGCAGCGGCGCGGTGCGCCACACGTAACGGAACCCTTCGACGATATGCTCGAACGGCGACGAACCTTGCGGCGCGGTGCGCAGCGGCCCCAGCTTCATCAGCAGCAACCCGACGATCACCGCGATGTAACTCACCGCGTTCGCGAAGAAACACCAGCCCTCGCCGATGCGCGCCACCAGAATCCCCGCGATGGCCGGGCCGATCACTCGCGCCCCATTGAACATCGAAGAATTCAGCGCGATCGCGTTCATCAGATCTTCGCGCACCACCATCTCGATCAGAAATGATTGCCGCGCCGGCACGTCGAACGCGTTCACCACCCCCAGCAGTGCGGACAGCACCACGATCTCCCACACCTTTATTACCTGAAAAAGAGTTAGCCCCGCCAGAATAAATGCCAGTATCATCGAAGCGGCCTGCGTGCCGATTACCACGCGATGACGGTTCCAGCGGTCCGCCGCCAATCCCCCGAGCGGCGCGAATAAAAAAATCGGAATCTGCCCCGCGAATCCCACCACGCCCAGCAGCAGCGACGATCCGGTCATTTTATAAACCAGCCACGCCTGCGCCACCGTCTGCATCCACGTGCCAATCAAAGAAATCAGCTGCCCGCTGAAGAAAAGCTGAAAATTGCGGTGGCGCAAAGAGCGCACCATGTCGCGAAAGCGCGAACGAACCGCCGGGCCATCCGGCGAGGGTGAAGCAGTCGTCGCTGTGTCCGCAGTCGCCATCACTATAATTGTACGACTCAATCTCCCACGAGCCCGGCGCGAATCCGCTCGCCGACCTCTAATCATCAGTCCATGGTGGCCGCAACCTTCTTCACGTTTCAGCAATGAAACAAATCGCGTGTCATCCGGAACGGAGCCGCGCGCTTTTTCTTGCCCGTGCCGCAGTCGCGGGACGAGACGGGCGCGGTACGCAGCGAGGGATGTGCTTTTTATGCTGCGCTGAGTGCGTCGCTACCAATGCACTGCAACACGGCGCGAAAACTACTGCTGCGGATGCGGCGCATTCGGCACCTGCTGCGGCCCCGCCAACAATCGGCTGCAAGCGCGCAACATCCGGCGGTACGGCCAGACCTTCTCGCGGAACAAGATCTCGCCCTCGCGCGGCTTGGAATAAAACCATCGCGATAAGAGCGCCAGGTGGTCGTGCCAATCTGGCGAAGCCGCGCGCAATCCATACCGCGCTCGCAAATTCCTTTCCTGCGCAACCACTTCCGATTCTTCCTCGTCGCGTTTCCGCGCGCGCCCACCCGCCGTCGTTTCGCTTCCCTCCGCGTTCCATCCCGGCTCCAGCGCATCCTTCAAAATCGCTTCCACCGAACGCGGCTCGCTGGAAATCTCCGCGAACCGCAAAAACAAAGGCTCCTCCAGCATTCCGCCGCGCACCGGGAACACGGCAATCGTCTGCGGTTCCGCCGACCGCTGCAAAATCACCAGGTCCAGCTCCTCAATCCGCCGCGCCAAATCCGGCATCCCGCGCAACACCGCCGTCACCTTATCCAGCCGTTTGTGCAGCGCCGCCGCCCGCTCGAAATCCAGCGCCTCGCTCGCAGCGCTGCGTTCCAGCGCCAGTTGCTCGGTCAACGCCGTGCCGGTCGTTTCCAGCGATTCCAGCACGCGCCCGATCTCGACGTCATATTCCTCCTGCGTGCATCCCGCAAAACACGGCGCCAGGCACATTTTCATTTCCGAATACATGCAGCCGGGATATTCAGGGTCGCGCCGGATCTTGATCTGGCAACGCCGCGTCTTGAAAAGGTCCAAAAAGCTCTCGCTGAAATCTTCCGCCGATCGCCGTGAGCCAAACGGTCCAAAATAAAATCCTTCGTCGCCACGAATCCGCCGAGTCACGTAGCAGCGTGGATACGAATTGCGTAAATTCACCTTCAACATCGCCGGTGGCCGCAAACGCATCAGCGCTCGGTAGCGCGAGGGAAAATAAACGCGCGCATTCTGATAGAAAGCCAGGTTCTGCTCAAATTTCGATCCGGTAACGCGATAACGAATCCGCGCAGTCACTTCGCGCAAATTCAATTGCTTCGAAGCAGCCTCCGGCGTCCCCAACAGCCGCTCCGCCGCCCGCCGTATATCTGCAGTCCGCGCCAGATAAGGCTGCGCCGCAGCGCCAGTCCCCTCCCCGCGCATCTCCAGTAGAAAGATTCCCGGCCGCGCCGGCATCGCAGCAAAAAAGTCCGCCGCAAAGTCCGCGAAGAATTCCAATCTACCATCAAGCTCTAGCATCCGTACGAGGATACACCGAGCACAAATCCAGCGCGAAGCCTGTATACGCACGAGCTTCCGCGCGGCCGCCTGGAAAGCGAAACCACCTTGCTCAAAATGCTCCCCGTCATCGTGCCAGCCGGAGTAGTATCCCCTTCCGTTATGAACCGGTTTCGAACAGCGCGTGCAGCCAAAGAGTTTCTGGTTTCCGGAATTGTCGCGGAAGCGCAACGGGAAAATGTTCCGCTGTCTGAAGTCGAGCGCAAAATGCTCTACTTCTCAGAAACCGGATGGACGCTGCCGGACATGATGGAAGTAAACGACGCGTTTGACCGCGACTACGATCGGAACAGGTATGAGAAGAAGATCGCACACCTAATACAAAATGCAACGAAGCGAAAGCGAAAGGAAAACCCTGCAGATTTCGCTTCATGGATTGGCGCGGCCCGCAAGTTGAAGAAGGAAGATCACTACCTATCCGTGATGGTCGACCAGGCCGGTGTATGCACGGGCCCGCTAAGCGACCATTGGAAAAGCACGGCCTTGGTGGTGATTGTGGTCTGCGTGCTGCTGGCCATTCGGCCAACTCTGCGACTTGCCGGTCTGGAGCCACCGCTGTCCGGTGCGCGATTCGGCAGTTACACAATCGATGCGAGGCTCAGCAACGTCGTGGGCTACGTTGTGCTTTGCATACTGGTCCTCGTTGTTTGCGGTCTGGTATTTTCGCATTTCGATCGTAAGCGAGGGATGTATAAGCTATTCGATCGTTTGTTCGAAGCAACCGTTCGATTATTCGGGCCCCGTAAGAATGTGCGATCCGATTAGCGGTCCGGTGGCGAGCCACGTCTGCAGTGTGACCATTTGTGCGCCGGGTTCTAGCGGGTCAGTTACCGTCCGGAAACACCTGAACTTTTGGTCAGGTTTATTCCACCACGAACCGGTGCCACGATCGAGTCGTCTGATCCGCAACGTCTTGCTCTGAATAGGGGCGATGCACACGCCGATTCATTTGCCATTGCGAACAGCGCTCCGATTTCTCGGCGTCATCGCTCCGCTGACGCTACTGTGCGCGCTCCCCATGCACGCTCAGCAACCGTCCCCGGCGAGCGCCGAAGCCCCCGGTGTCGCTCCCGCAGCAGAGCAAATTCCCTTGAAGAACGATCGCCTGTTCTTCGTCCTGGCGGACTATACCTTTGTTGAAAAACAGGACAACTTCGCGCCGCTTTCAGCCAAGACCAAATTCCTGCTCTCCGCGAAAACCATGTCCGATCCGGTGACCATTTCTTTTATCGGAGCGATCGCGCTGGCCGGACAGGCCCGCGACAGCGATCCGACGTACGGGCAGGGATTGCAAGGTTACGCGAAGCGTTATGCCACGTTCTACGCCGACACCGGAATCGGCACCCTGATGACCACCTCCGTGTTCCCGGCGCTCCTGCATCAGGACCCGCGTTATTTCCAGCTCGGCACCGGCTCCGCCCGGCGCCGCATCATCTATTCCGTTAGCCGCATTTTCGTGACGCGCGCCGATCGTGGCGCAGCACAATTCAATTACTCCGAGATCGTGGGCAACGCCGTCGCCGCCGGCATCTCGAACACCTACCATCCCGAGAGCCAGCGCACGCTGGGCCATACCGTCAGCATATGGGGCACGGACACCATGTTGAATGCAGCCTGCAACGTGGCCAAGGAATTCTGGCCTGACATTCGCCGCAAGATTCACAAGCACGAACATCCGAACTAGCACGCCCCGCGTGAAGTGAACATGACGCGCGATCGACGGAAGCGGGATTGTGGTCTTCCCGAACCAGCAGCAGAGCGTGAGGGACCGACTTTTTGCGTGTACGCAGATGAAAAAACCGATTCCTCGGCAAAAGTCGCCGTTGGAATCACGACCTATCGATTTTCTTCGAACTGTGAAGGCCTGCGTTTCCGGAAGTCGCCTACGAAAAGCGATTAATAATTCTTCAAAACCCACGCGGCAATCACCAACCGTTGAATTTCACTCGTGCCTTCGTAAATCTCCGTGATGCGCGCGTCGCGATAAGCGCGCTCGACAGGATATTCGCTGCTATACCCGTATCCACCGTGAATCTGCATCGCTTGATGCGCCACACGAGTGGACATCTCGCTCGCGAAAAGCTTCGCAATCGCCGCTTCCATCGAAAATCGCGCTCCCGAATCCTGTTTCCACGCCGCGCGACGCAGCAGCAGCCGCGCCGCATCAATCTCCGTAGCCATATCCGCCAGCATAAATTGAATCGCCTGAAAATCCGCGATGGGATGCCCAAACGCCTGGCGCTGTTGCGCGTAGCTCAGAGCCGCCTCGAACGCGCCCTGCGCGATCCCGGTAGCCTGCGCCGCGATGCCGATGCGCCCGCCATCCAGCGTCGAAAGCGCAACCTTATATCCTTCGCCTTCCGCGCCAATGCGATTCCCGGCGGACACTTCACAATCACTAAAAGAAAGCTCGGTGCAAGCCGTCGCATGAATCCCCAGCTTTTTTTCCTCCTTGCCCACCGCAAATCCCGGCATGCCCTTTTCGACGACCAGCGCCGTAATTCCCTTCTCGCCCTTCTCCGGCTGCGTATTCACGTACACAATCGCTGCGTCCGCCGCCCCGCCGTTGGTGATCCACGCTTTCGTGCCGTTGATGACGTACGTGTCGCCCTTGCGCACAGCCTTGGTCGCCAGCGCCGCCGCGTTCGACCCAGCCTGTGGCTCGGTAAGCGCGTAGCATCCAATCTTTTCGCCGCGCGCGAAGGGCAGCAAAAATTTCTTCTTCTGCTCGTCAGTCCCAAAGCGATGAATCGGATCGCAATACAAAGAATTCTGCACCGACAAAATCACACCGGTCGAAGCGCACACCCGCGAAATCTCTTCCACCACAATCGCGTAGCTGATGTGATCCATCCCCGCGCCGCCCTCCGCTTCGGGAATGGCCACACCAGTCAATCCCAGCTCCGCCGCCTTCTGAAATAACCCGCGCGGAAATTTCCCCGTCTCGTCATTCTCTTTTGCCAGCGGCCGAACTTCCGCCTCGGCAAATTCCCGCACGCTCTTCTGCAACAACTGCTGTTCTTCGCTAAGTTCCAGGTTCACTCCTTCATCCCCCATGAATGTTCCACGGACGTAAAGACGGACCAAAATTCTAGGCCGGACAGCAAGATTAAGAAAGCAAAATCCCTGACTTTCGCGAACTTCCAAAGCTGCAAGCGCCGGCTTGTCGCGAGCACGATGCTCGACCGTCAGACAAAATACGGCTCAAAACTTGTAATGATGCCTTCGACAGCCTCAGTCATCTCACCGACTTGAGCCAGGAGCGGTGAGCGCTCAGCTACTTTTGCGTCGCAGAATGCGATATCGAATGTGAAGCTGACTGTACTTTCCGCTGCGACACCCGGCAGGAGCGTGAAGAGCACGTCGCCCTTCTTTAACGGGAGATGCCACCGGTCGTACTCGATCAAATCGTCAGGGGCAGCTTCAGGCGCAGGCCAGGCACCGTAGCGATGGCTCCATTCCCTGCGAAGGTATGCAAGAACGCTCGGCGTAACGGATTGGAAACGGGAGGCCAGACCAACGATATTCAGGAGACGATGTTTGTTGACATTGTTCAAGCTGTGAAGGCGCCACAGTACCTGGTTCCCACCCTTGTACGGTTTGATTGCTTCTATCGCCTCTACCACATCCCTCGGCATGCCGCGCATTTTCTCGGATGCTTGCGCTTTGTATATTCCTAGAGAAGCGAAGATGGGGAATCCGGTGTTGCGTTCCACGTGGTGGCCGGAGATTTCAACAAGATCACAAGCCAGGTGGTCCAGAGCACCCCTGAGATTTTGCAGAGCGTCTGCGCTGATCGCGGCAATGGAGGGGGGAACGTCGTCGACCTTAACTGCTCTGTAGACAACCTCTCCCGTTTGCGGATCCTGTTCGCCGCTGACCTCGTACGGACGGGAGCGTAAGAAAGCGTGAGCCGCGCGCTCCAATTCAGATACATGCTTCTTGGCTCGTGCGATCTTTGCCCTGATGAACCTCAATCTTTCCTGGCCAGTCATAGCTGAACCTTAGCGATGGTGTGGGTAGTTACGGAGTGTGAACGCGACGGTGCTTGTTCTACGCAGTCGAACGCCCCGTCAACCGTTATGCGAGCGTCTTGCGAAGTTTTTCATACGTAGTATCCAAATCTTCCGGTTCCACGCGCGTCTCACCAACGACTGTCATAAAGTTTGAATCCCCAGACCACCGCGGCAGCACATGCATGTGCAAATGCCCGGTAACGCCCGCCCCCGCCGCGCGCCCCAAGTTCATCCCCAGGTTGTAGCCCTGCGGATGATAAGTCTTCTCCAAAGCCGCCTGCGACCGCTGCGCCAAAGTCATCATTTCAGCCGTGGTATCGGAATCGCACGCGGAAAGATCAGCCGAGTGAACGTAAGGAACCACCATCACATGCCCGGAAGTATAAGGATAACGATTGAGGATAATGAAGTTCTTATGCCCGCGAAAAACGATCAAAGTCTTGGCGTCATCCTTCGCCGCCAACGCCGCGCAGAAAACGCAGCCTTCGTCCTTCGTGGGATCCGCGATGTAGCGATACCGCCACGGCGTCCACAAATAATCCATCGCGGTCAGTCCCCCAAGTCCGCGCTCAACTCTGCGTATGGCTCGTAGGAGTGCCGTGCTCGCCCGAACCCGCCCCCGCCGCTCGCGGATTATTCACGTAGTCTTTCAGTTCCTTGCTCGGCTTGAAGTAGGGGATCTTCTTGGGAGGCACTTCGACCTTGGCCCCGGTCTTGGGATTGCGGCCCGTACGCCCGCGCCGCTGCCGCGTGCGGAAGCTGCCGAAGCCGCGGATTTCGATCTTATCGTCCGCCTGCAGCGCGGCGATAATGCTCTCGAAAATCGTCTCCACCACTGCTTCAGATTCCTTGCGTGGCAGCTCCGTGACGCGCGTGACTTCTTCGACGAGTTCCGCCTTCGTCATTGTATGTTCTTTGTTTCCATGCTCTCCGGCAACTTCTGCCATGGGTGAGAGCCTCCTCATTAAGATTTCGGTTGAAACTCGGCCGTGTACGCGTTAGGGAGGGGCAACGCATGTCCTTGCATATCACCAATCTACCGCAAGGTAAATGATTTTCCTGAGAGAAATAACCTCGGCCCGGCGTCGCCCCCGCGCCCCCGGCGAGACCTAAATCTTAAGACGATTGCCGTTTCGCCATAATCGCGTCGCCAATCGTAGCCGTCGGCGAAGGTTTCGGCGCCCGCGGCGTCGGTGCCGCAGCCGCCCGGTACGATTCGATCTCCTGCCGCTCCACCTGCTTCTGCGCCGCGCGATAGCTCAAGCTGATTTTGTGCTGCTCGGGTTCCAGACGCAGGATCTTGAATTCGTACTCGTGCCCGGTTGTCAAGACAGCCGTCACACGAGCGCCGCGCGCCGCCTTTTCCTTGTCGCGATCGCCTTTCGGTCGCCGCTCTTCGATCTCGGAAACATGGCAAAGCGCCTCAATGCCTTCCGCCAGCTCAACGAAAGCCCCGAAATCGGTAGTGCGCGCCACTTTGCCTTTCAAAATGTCGCCGACCTTGTGCTCCGCGAACCAATCCGCCCAGATATCCTTCAGTTGCTTGATGCCCAAGGAAAGCCGCCGGTTCTGCGAATCCACTTTCAGGACTTTCGCTTCCACCGTATCGCCCTTCTTGAATTTCTCGCTGGGATGCTTGATCCGCTCGGTCCAGCTCACGTCGCTGATGTGGATCAGCCCTTCCATGCCCTCTTCGATTTCCACGAACGCGCCAAAATCCGCGAGGTTGCGGATTCTTCCGCTCACCACCGTGCCCACCGGATATTTTTCCGCCGCGGCATCCCACGGATCGGGTTGCGTCTGCTTCAGCCCCAACGAAATCCGGCGCTGATCCGTCTTCACTTCCAGCACCACCACTTCCAGCTCATCGCCTTCCTTCACAATCTTCGCCGGGTGCTTGGTCCGCTTCGACCAGCTCATCTCGCTGACGTGCACCAGCCCCTCGACGCCCGGCTCAATCTGCACGAACGCGCCGTAGTCCGTCACTCCCACCACTTTCCCGTGTACGCGCGCGCCCACCGGAAAACGTTCCGGCACGGTAGCCCATGGATCGGGCAGCAGCTGCTTGCGTCCCAGTGAAATGCGCTGCTTGTCCTTGTCGAATTTAAGAATTTGCACTTGCAGGTCGTCGCCCGCCTTCACGATCGAAGAAGGATGCGGCACGCGTCCCCAAACCAGGTCGCTCACGTGGAGCAACCCGTCCATTCCGCCCAGGTCCACGAACACGCCGTAGTCCGTCACGTTTTTCACCTTGCCCGTAACGATTGTTCCTTCCGCGAGCGAACCCATCAGCGTTTCGCGCTTCGATTTCTGGTCTTCTTCCAGAATCGCGCGGCGGCTCACCACCACGTTCCCGCGCTTGCGATTCAGTTTCAGCACGCGTATTTCAATCTCTTTATCTTTCCACGTATCCAGGTCGTGCACCGGCCGCAATTCAATCTGCGAAGCCGGCAGGAACGACCGCACGCCTATATCCACCACGAGCCCGCCCTTGATCCGCTCCGTTACCTTGCCCTTGATCGTCGCGTGCTCGCGATACGATTTCTCGATGCGCTCCCACACGCGCCGCCGATGCGCGCGCACGTGCGATAGCAGCACGTACCCATCTTTCTGCGCGTGCAAACGCTCCACTTCAATCGTTTGCCCCGCTCCGAATTCAATCGGGCTGCCCGAATCCACAAATTCCTGTGCGGGGACCAATCCTTCGAACTTCCCGCCCACATCCACGATCACTCCAGCGTCAGTTACCGCCAGCACGTGCCCATCGAAAATTTCGCCCTCGGCTGCGGCGGGCTCGGGCACCGCGAACTGCTCCATCAATTGATCCATGGTTTGCGTGGTTTCGGCGGATTCGGCGGTTTCGGCAGGCGTGGTACCTTCCGGCCGAGCGACCGCCGGATTTTCGGCAGCTGCCCCAGCCGCTTCGACGAATTGAATTGCTGCCGTCACCTCTGCGGTATCGGCAGATTCGGCCGGCACGATTCGTCCAGCCGCTCCGCTTGGTTGTTCGGTCGCACCGAGGGACGCAGGCGCTGCCGCAACCTCTGGTGTTGCAGCGGCTCGTTCCTCCATCGAACGAGGCTCGGGCGCTCGCGCTACAGCCGCGCCTGTTCCCGTGGAACTCATAGCGGCGGCGCCAACGCTGGCAGAACTGCTCGGCGACTCGGAATTAGCTTCCCGAGCGCCGCCGTGCGGGATTTCTGCGGATGCATCCGTACCGGCTGATTCAACGGTTGCAGTGGGAAGATTCAGGTCGTGTTCGGGTGACATTGGGGAGCGGCCTCCGTACGGATTCGTGCCCTGCTACCGAGATTTCGGACTCGGCTACTCCACCCGACGGGGTTTGGAGCAAAGAAGGGGACAGAACGCCCACGCTAGACGTTCTTATCACGAGGATAATACCCGCCCGCTTCGCGCATTGTCAACAAACCATCGCGAAAATCCGGCGAATCCAAAGCCGCGTCAGCCCAGATGAATGTTACGCAATGATGATCAGCAAGTTGTGTTTCACACCAGTACACGACGGCGGTCGAGTCGACTTCGCTTACCGAAACGGTCCTGCATGCCGAATTTCCTTGCGATAATCCGCTGCGGAAATTTCCACCGTGCGGCACATCTCATACAATCGCGAACGAATCCGTTTTCCCACGCGCTCGGTCAGCGAATCTTCCATCGTCGGCGCGCGCATTCCTGCGACGCGCGCGGGCGGCGCCCCATTCGCTGAACTTCCGCCCCCCGCGTCGGAATCCAAAAAATTGGTCGTCAATAACGTCACGCGCTTCTCGTTGTAACGCGTGTTCAGTACGTGCCCCACGGTCTCGAGCGCCCACAACGACGGCTTGCTCGAGCCCACATCATCCAGCACCAAAATTTCCGCCTTCAGCACCGGCTCCAGCACACTCATCTCGGTCGCCTGGCTCTCCGGATTGTAACTATCCTGAATCGCTTTCAGCAGCTCGCGATAATCGTAGAAAAGTCCGCTATGCCCGCGCAGCACGATCGACTTCATCGCCGAAACCGCCAAGTGCGTCTTGCCCACTCCGCACGGCCCCATCAGCAGCAATCCGTGCTCGCTGCCCACGGGAAATTCATCCGCGAACCGCTGCACCATCAATTTTGCTTGCGCCAGGCTGCGATTCCACGCCGCCATCTGCTCGCGCGACACATTCTCAATATCATTGTCCGTCTCGTAGTTTTCAAAATCACAATGCCGGTAACGTTCCGGCACGCGCGAACGCTGCAAAGCGCGCTCCGTCCGGTCACCCGTGGTGCAATCGCAAGGCACCGCCCACGCCATCTTCGGCTCGCCCGCACCCGCTCCCGCACGATCCGCCGCCAGCGCCTGCGCGCCCTCCACCGTGCGCTCCACCACCTTCCACCCACTACCTTCACAATGAGGACAATCCGCTCGCGCCATCCTGAAAGCATAAGCGCCACCCGCGCCGCGCGCAAGCACACCCGCCCCTGTGGAAGTTGCCGCACCTGTGGAAAGTTTTTGAATGGGAACCACTGCGTTGCGTCAGGGCAAGGCTGCAAAATTCGCCAATGAGAAAATCACGTGTCATCCCGAACGGAGTCCCGCGCTTTTTCTTTCCCGCCGCATTCTGGCGGGCGAGGGACGCAAAGGGGGATCTGCTTTCCGCGGAACGATCGACAATCTGAGCCAACTCTAGCCCACTACTTATGCACGCGAATCGCCTGCCGCGGCGTAGTGCGCACAATCGCGGTGCGATACTTCCGATCCTCGCCCGCATTAAACCCGCGCGCCATCTCACTGCGCACAAAATGCGTGAACGCTTCCATCTGCGTCTGCATCTCCGCCATCTTGTCCCGCATGTTCAAAATAATCTCAATCCCCGCCAGGTTCACGCCCAGCTCGCGCGTCAAATTCAAAATCACCTCAAGCCGCTCCAGGTCCTGATCCGTGTACAACCGCGTATTACCCTGCGAACGCGAAGGCGTCAGCAATCCCACACGCTCGTACAACCGCAAAGTCTGGGGATGCAGTTTGTACAGCTCCGCCACCGCGCTGATCATGTAACCGGCCTTCGCTCTTTTCCGCACACGCGCCACCATGAAACGTACCCTCAAACCGTCGCGCGCGAAAATATCTCGCGACGTGGATCCTCCGGATCGAGCTTGCTCAATTCCTTCAAAAGATTCCGCACGCGCTCGTCCTCCGGCTTTGGCACCACGATCTGCACTTCCACAATCTGGTCGCCGCGTTTTCCCGGCTGCCGTATCGAAGGCGCGCCCTTCTCGCGCAAGCGCAGCTTTTTGCCGCTGTTGGTGCCGGGCGGAATGCGCACCTGCGACCGCCCATCAATCGTCGGCACTTCCACCTTCGATCCCAGCGACGCTTCCGTCACCGTCACCGGAACCACAGTATAAAGGTCATCGCCCCGTCGCTCGAAAAACGGATGCGGTTCCACCTTCATCACAATATAAAGATCGCCCGGCGCTCCGCCATGAAGCCCCGCATTGCCGCGCCCCGCGACGCGCACGCGCGAACCCGTCTGCGCCCCCGGCGGTATGCGCACGTCCAGCGTTTCCAGCCGCGGCAGCCGCCCTTCTCCGCCGCAATTCTTGCACATCGTATGTAAACGTCCCGTGCCGCCGCAGCGCGAGCAAGCAATCTGAAAACGCATCTTGCCGCTCACCTGCGTCACTTGCCCCGTTCCGCCACACGTAGGACAAACTTTTTCATCGCCCGGCTGCACGCCCGCGCCGTGACAAACATTGCACACATCCAGCCGCGTGATGCTCAGCTTCTTCACCGCACCGTGCATCGCTTCTGCAAAGGTAATCTCAACCTGGAATTCCAGGTCGCTGCCCGGTTCGCGCTCGTTCGCTTCACGCGCCGCGCTCTGCCCGCGAAAAACCTGGCTGAACAAATCGCGGAAGCTGGTCCCACCGGCACCACCGGCACCGCCGCCGCCAAAATCAAATCCGCCGAAATCGAAATGCACATCTTCCGGTGCGGCGCCGCCACCGCCGTAGCCATATCCCCCGCCCGGCGGCGGAGCTCCGCCCTGCCCCGGCGTGTTGAACCCGAACTGGTCGTAAACCTGCCGCTTCTTGGTATCGGAAAGTACTTCGTACGCTTCCTGAATCTGCTTGAACTTTTCTTCCGCGGATTTGTCGCCGGGATTCAGGTCGGGATGGTATTTACGCGCCAGCTTGCGATAAGCCGCGCGAATATCCTTCACCGCCGCCGAATGCGAAACGCCCAGCAATTCGTAATAATCTTGTTTGGTAGTCGTCGCCATAGGAAAACAATCTCTAAACCGCTTTCACCGCGCGCATACATGTAGGGGCGGGTCCCATTTTCGTCTCCATGGACCCGCCCCCGTTGTCGCAACAGCGCTACTTCCTTAATTCGGCTTCTTCGAATCGTCAACATCCACGAACTCAGCATCCACCACGTCGCCTTGTCCGGAGGTGTTGCCGCCATGCGCACCGCCGCCGCTCGCGCCATCCGCGCCGCCCGGTGCTCCCGCCGCTGCGCCCGACGCTTGCTGCGCCTTGTACATCGTCTCTGCGATGTGGTGCGAAGCCTTGGTCAAGCTTTCTGCGGCCGCATTCAACCGATCGAGTCCGCCTTCAGCCAACGCCTTGCGCGCTTCTTCGATTGCCTCTTCCGCCGTCTTCACGTCAGACTCCGCCAGCTTCTCGCGGTTGTCCTTGACCACCTTCTCCGTCTGGTACACCAGATTATCCAGCCGGTTGCGAGCCTCCACTTCCGAAAGCCGCGCCTTGTCCTCCGCCGCATGCGAATCCGCTTCCTTCTTCATGCGTTCGGCCTCTTCCTTGCTCAAACCAGTCGAAGCCGTGATGGTGATCTTCTGTTCCTTCCCCGTCGCATTGTCTTTCGCCGAGACGTTCAAGATGCCGTTCGCGTCAATGTCGAACGTCACCTCCACCTGCGGCACTCCGCGCGGAGCAGGCGGCAAGCCCACCAGATGGAATTTGCCGAGTGACCGGTTTCCACTGGCCACGGGACGCTCGCCCTGCAGCACGTGGATCTCCACCGACGTCTGGTTGTCCGCGGCGGTCGAAAACGTCTCCGACTTGCGCGTCGGAATCGTAGTGTTCCGCGGAATCAGCACGGTGGTCACGCCGCCCAGCGTCTCCACACCCAGCGAAAGCGGTGTCACGTCCAGCAGCAAAATGTCCTTCACTTCGCCCGCCAGCACTCCGCCCTGAATGGCCGCCCCTACCGCGACGACCTCATCAGGATTCACGCCCTTGTGGCCTTCCTTGCCGAACAGATCCTTCACTAACTGCTGAATCATCGGCATGCGCGTTTGTCCGCCGACCAACACCACCTCGTTGATCTTGCTAGCGTCCACCCCCGCATCCTTCATGCACTGCTTGCAGGGTTCGACGGAGCGCTTGACGATGTCGTCCACCATCGCTTCCAGCTTCGCCCGCGTCAGTTTCTTCACGAGGTGCTTCGGACCGTTTGCATCCGCCGTGATGAACGGCAGATTGATCTCCGTCTCGATCGTGCTCGAGAGCTCAATCTTGGCGCGCTCCGCTGCGTCACGCAGGCGTTGCAACGCCATCTCGTTCCCCTTGCTCTTCAGGTCCAGGCCCTCGTCCTTCTTGAACTCCTCCACCAGCCAGTCCACGATGCGTTGATCGATGTTGTCGCCGCCCAAGTGGGTATCGCCATTGGTGGCCTTCACTTCAATCACGCCTTCGCCCACTTCCAGGATCGAAATATCGAACGTGCCGCCGCCGAAGTCGTACACCGCGATGGTCTCGTCCTTCTTCTTGTCCAGGCCATACGCCAGCGCCGCCGCCGTCGGCTCATTAATGATGCGCTTCACGTCCAGGCCCGCGATCTTGCCCGCATCCTTGGTGGCCGTGCGTTGCGCGTCGTTAAAATAGGCTGGTACGGTGATCACCGCGTCGGTCACTTTCTCGCCAAGGAAATCTTCCGCGGCGAGCTTCAGCTTCTGCAGAATCATCGCCGAGATTTCGGGCGGCGTGTATTCCTTGCCGTACGCCGACACCGCCACGCCCTCGCCGTGCTTCACCACTTTGTAGGGCACCATCTTCAATTCTTCACTGACTTCGTCGTAGCGGCGCCCCATAAACCGCTTGATCGAATAAATCGTGTTCTCCGGGTTGGTGATCGCCTGCCGCTTGGCCACCTGACCCACCAGACGTTCGCCCGTCTTGGTGATGCCGACTACCGAAGGAGTAGTGCGCGCACCTTCCTGGTTTGGAATTACGGTTGATTCGCCGCCCTGCATCACCGCCACCACCGAATTCGTCGTACCCAGGTCAATTCCTATGATCTTGCTCATGTATCTCGCTCCTAATAGCGTTCGGCGAGCATCCTAACGGGAAGCTCACTCGAGATCTTGCTCATAATACACGTTGAGTGTATCATTGTCAAGTTTCTTGTGTGTCTGTATTCCTATGCAAATACAAGTGTTGCCTACAGTTTCAACAGATCGCACCCAAAATAGCGCTCCGAGCTCACGGTAACCCTCCGGCTCCTTGCCGTTCGGCCTCTTTCCCTGTTTAGCTCTGTGCCTCGGTGGCAAATCCTGACTTTTCTTCGCCCGAAGCGAACCAACGCTTCCCCGACGGCATCCCAAAACAGGCACGTTTCCGCACAGCACATCGCCGCACAACCCGGCGCTTCGCCGCCAACATTTCGCGCTACAATGTTGGCTCGCTCTAATTTGATGCTCAGGAGGCTGTGTTGATTTCCAGAATCAATCAAGGTTTCAGTCCCCGCGTGGCCTCACGCGCCCCATGGGCCGCCGCTATCCTCACGGCTCTTGTGGTTCTTGCCCCGGCGATCACGGCGCAAACCGCGACGCCTGCCTCAGCCAAGACCGCCACGCCCGCGCACAAGCACGCTGCCGCCGACACCGCCGCCCCCGGCGCGCCCGTGAAGACGATCGGCAACCGCAACGCTCCCATCACCATGGAAGTCTTCAGCGACTATCAGTGTCCTTCGTGCGGCAGCTTCTTCGAAAACACGTTGCGCGCGATGATCCAAGACTACGTCGCCCAAGGAAAAGTCTACCTCGTGCATCACGACTTCCCGCTGCAGATGCACACCTATTCCGGCCAAGCCGCGCGCTGGGCCAACGCCGCCGCCATGATCGGACAATTTCAGGACGTGGACGCCGCGCTCTTCGACAATCAGGCCAAATGGCCGGTGGACGGCGACATCGAAAAGTATGTCTCCGCCGCGATGAGCCCCGCGAATTTCAAACGCGTCCAGGGAATACTGAAGGGTTGCACTGCCGCCCCGCCCACTTCGAAAGCCGATCGCACCGCACCGCAACCCGATCCCGGCTGTCCCGTGGACCCCTACATCGTGCAAGACATCGTGCTCGGCTACCAGGTTCCGGTGCAGGCGACTCCCACCTTTATCATTCATTACAAAGGTCAGAGCTACCCAGCGTCCTCCGGCATCATCACCTGGCCGATCCTGAAACAATTCTTCGACACGCTCTTGAGTCAGTAGCGACCGCGGACACCCATGACGCCCAACGAAACGCGCGGAAATCTTGCACGCACCCTGCTGCTATTCGGCCGGCTGGCCCTAGCCGCGATTTTTCTTTTCGCGGCCTACGCCAAACTGAAGCCGCAAGCCGCTACGGCCTGGTCCGGCTCTTCCATCAAAACTTCGCTCTCGCTCTTCGCCATGCAGGTGGATTCCTACCAATTGCTGCCGCCGCAGTTGGTCAGCCCCGCCGCGCACTCTCTCCCACCCTTTGAATTGTTCCTCGGGCTCTGGCTGCTCAGCGGCGTCCTGCTCCGTTATGCGTCCTTAATAACGACGCTTCTCCTGGGCGCCTTCTTCGCCGTGATGGTCCGTACCTACATGGCCGGCCTGGAAATTAATTGCGGATGCTTCGGCCCCGGTGAACGCCTCGGCCCGCTGACGCTCCTCCGCGACGGTTCCCTGCTGGCGCTCGCGCTCGCCGTAGCCATCGCTGCCTTCATGCAAGGACGCAAAAGCCGCACCGAACCTGCGCCGGTCGCGCACGTATCCGCGCCCCAACGCGCCGACTAACCCCGGAATGAAGCGCTCTGTCGCCATGCCATTTCGCGGTTCGCACGTCAGATATAGAATGACGCGTTTGTCTCTGGAGGCACGCATGCCCAGCTCTTCGCGCGCAGCGCTCGGAGTTTGTTTCACTGTCGGCGTTCTGGCCGCATCGCTCTCCACGCCGCTACTCGCGCAATCGCCCGCCGCGCAATCCGGAAAAGAAATCACCATCGACCGCCTCTTCCGCCCGCCATCGCTCGGCGGACGCACAACGCAAGGAATCGAATGGGCGCCCGACAGCAAGCGCTTCTCTTATCTCGATCGCCAAGGCTCCGGCCAAAACGCCGAACTGCAACTCTGGACCATGGACGCCGCGACCGGCGAGCGTACCGTTCTGGTCAACGCCGCGACGCTGAAATCCGTGATGCAGCCCGAAAAAGCCAACACCAGCCAGTCGACAGGCCTGGGCCGCGTCCAGGCGGACAACTATTTGTGGTCGCCCGACGCTGATTCCCTCCTCTTTATCGGCAGCAACAGCCTCGTGCTCCTCGATCTAAAGACGATGACTCCCAAATCCATCCTCAGCAGCGAACAAGAAATCGAAGATCCCAAATTTTCGCCCGATTCCCACTGGATCAGTTTTTCCCGCAACGCGAATCTCTTCGTCGTGAATATTTCCTCAGGCGCCGTCACCGCTCTCACCACCGGGGGCAGCGAAGAACTCCTGAAGGGCAAGCTCGACTGGGTTTATCCCGAAGAACTCGACACGCGCACCGCCTATTGGTGGTCGCCCGACTCCACGAAAATCGCGTATTACGAAATGGACGAGCGCCCGGTCACGCGCTATCCCATCATGGACATGAGCTCACCCACTGGCGGCACCGAATACACGCGCTATCCGCAAGCCGGTGAAGCCAATCCCATCGTGCGCGTCGGCGTGGTACGCATCAGCGGCGGCGAAACAAAATGGCTCGACACTGGCAAAGACACAGACGTCTATCTAGCCCGCGTGAATTGGCTGCCAGACAGCCGCCGCGTTGCCATTCAACGCCTCCATCGCGCGCAAGATCAGCTCGACCTGCTGTTCGCCGACGCCGACACCGGCGCCTCGAAAACAATCCTCACCGAGTCCGACAAATACTGGATCAACATCAGCGACGACCTCTACTTTTTCTCCGACAACAAACGCTTCCTGTGGTCCAGCGAACGCACCGGCTACCGCCATTTCTATCTCTACGATACTGACGGCAAAGAACTCGCGCAGCTTAGCAGCGGCGAATGGGCCATCTCCGATCTCGGTGGCTTCGGCCCCGGCTCAGCAAATCATCCCGCAGTGGACGAAGCGAGCGGCTACATCTATTTCACGACCAACAAGGACAACGTCCGCGAAACGCAGCTCTATCGCGTCTCCCTCAGCGACAAGTCCCTGACGCGCATCACCAAAGATGCCGGATCGCACTCCGCCAAAATTGCGCCTGATGCTTCCGCGTTCATCGACACATACTCCACCGCCGCCACGCCCTCTCGCCAGGACCTCTATCGCATGGACGGCACCAAAGTAGCCGTCGTCAACGAAGGAAAAGTTCCCGAGCTAGCCGAATACAAACTCTCGCCGCTAGAATTCGTCGAAGTCACCGCGGACGATGGCACCAAACTGAACGCCTCCATCATCAAGCCGCTAAACTTCGATCCTGCCAAAAAATATCCGGTACTGATCAACGTCTACGGCGGCCCGCACGTCCAGCTCGTGCGTAATACTTGGGGCGGCCTTAGGTATCTTTTGGACCAGGTCTACGCGGCCAAGGGCTATATCCTGTTTACACTCGATAATCGCGGCTCTTGGGGACGCGGCCATGCTTTCGAAACGCTTGTCTACCATCACATGGGCAAAATCGAGTTGCAGGACCAGCTTGCCGGCGTAAAATACCTGAAGTCGCTCGGCTACGTAGATCCCGCGCGCATCGGCATCACCGGCGGCAGCTACGGCGGTTACATGACGCTCGAAGCGCTCTTCAACGCGCCCGAAGTTTTCAAACTCGGCGTTTCCGACGCTCCCGTAACCGACTGGAAGCTCTACGACACCATTTACACCGAGCGCTACATGGGCCGTCCGCAAGACAACGCCGATGGCTACAAGGATTCTTCGCCCGTGAATCAAGCCGAATATCTGAAAGCCAAGCTGATGCTCGTCCACGGCACGGGCGACGACAACGTCCACTTCGCCAATTCCGTCGAATTGCTCAATGCCATGATTGACGGCGGCCATTATCCTGACCAGTTCATGGCTTTCCCCGGCCGCGGCCACGGCATTAGCGACCCTGCCGCTCGCAGGCTCGAAATTCAGAGGACGGTTGAATTTATATTGGGTAATCTTTAGAACCGTCCGCGCTAAGCAACCAACGATTTGCGGTACACTTCTAATAGAATAGAGAACGCGCGGCACCCAACGCCTTTTCAGCCGCAAGACTGCTGGGTGAAAATTTAATGCCTATTGCAATGCAACGAGGAACGGGGCGACGGTTTGCCCGAAGAGGTAGCCGGCTACGCCAACTGCGCGACCACGGAGTGTGGATCGCCGCGGGCCTGCTGCTCGCCTGTGCATTTTCGCCGGCCGGTATTTTCGCGCAAGATGCCGCCGATACTCCGGCTGCTGCGCCGCAGCAGACTCCCGTAATGGAAGCCGATGCTTCCGCCCATTTCCTCGAGAGCGGATATCGCCACCTCTACGAACTGAATTTCGTCGAGGCTCGCGCGGATTTCACGTCCTACCAGAACGCGCGTCCCGACGATCCTCTCGGCAAGGCCTCTGAAGCCGCCAGCTATCTTTTCGAACAGTTCCACCAAAGAGGCGTGCTCACGTCGGAGTTTTTTGTGAATGACGCGACGTTTCTAGGTGGAGTTTCTGGCACCGCGGAACAGAATCACAATGCCGGCTTTGTCGCAGCGAACAATCAGGCACGCGAACAGGCCAAGAATCTCCTGAAGACAGATCCAAACAATATCCACGGGCTACTCGCCCTGACCATTGCCGACGGCATGGAATCCGATTACGACGCGATCATCATCAAAAAGCAACTCCCAGGACTTTCCATGATGCGCCAGGCCGAAGCCGACGCCAAGACGCTGCTGGCCATAGATCCCAAGCAAGAGGATGCCAACGTCGCGCTCGGCATGAGCAATTACGTGATCGGCAGTCTCCCCAGTTACAAGCGCGCCTTCCTCTGGTTTGGCGGCCTGCACGGCGATAAACAGCGCGGCATGGATCAAATGGGTTCCGCCGCCGACCATGGCCACTACCTGAAACCGTTTGCAAAAGTAATGCTAGCGCTAGCCTACGAACGCGAGAAAAAACCGGCCCTGGCGCGCGTGTTGCTTGCCGAACTGGCCGTAGAGTTCCCCACCAACGCCGTCTTCGCCCGCGAACTAACCATCATCGAAAAACAATCCTGCTGCATTCGCTGACGACACGACAGGCATCGTCATCCTGACGTTGGCCCCTTCCTTTCAAGCCGGCCGAAGGATCTCGCCCGCGTTTCTCCGCGCCCTCTCCGTCTCTGCGGCAAAAGCCGTTGCCGTCCCCGATTTTCCTGCGCCTTTCCTCCGTCCCCGCTGTGTTAAATCTGTTGCCGTTGCCTCACCACTTCACACGCACCCGATAAGTCAACGTAGCCGCAGCATCCTTCTCGACCGGCACCTGAAACCCGATCGTCGTCGCGTCCAACTTGATCGGCTTGAAATTCGAGTTCACCACTTCCCAATCCCCGCCCACCGGCTCGCGCACTTCTACCGTAACCGGCCCATCCTTGTGATTCCGCAGAGTAATCGCATACTCCATTTCATACAAATTGCTCGCCAGCTTCTTGTAATCCGTCTGCTTGCGCTCGCACACCACATCAAACGCATTGCCGATATATATCTTCAGCGTCTCGTCTTTCGGCGTGTGCTGGATGTTGTCCTCGCCCACAAACTGCACGCCGCCCTTGGAATCCCCCTGGTACGCGCGCACCGTCCCCGCCGGCAACGGCATCCCCAGCCCGCCCTTCTCTTCATTCTTGAGCCGGTAATAAACTTTCACCGGCTCCGGAATCGCGTTCCCGATTCCCTGAGGATTGCGGTAGTAATACGCCTGCCCCTCCACCATCAAATATTTCTCCACCGGCACGCCCGTGCCATTCAACAAACTGATCTGCTTCGACTCATTGTTCTGAATCGAAGTCCGCCGCTCGAGGGAATACAGGTGATACTCGCTGAACGATTCCTGCGCAAATTGCGGCGCGGGCGCGGCCCCGTTCTCGACCATCGCCTTGGCCATCATTCGCATCGGCACCGCGGGCGTAACTTGATGGATCTCTCCTGCAACCAATTGCAACTTCGCGTTGCTATAGGCCACGCCGCTGTTGTTCGTCAGCGTCACCCAGCCATCCAAATCCGCCGCCTTCTCATCCCGCGTCACCGTCAAAACGTAATCCGCCTTCCAACTCATATTCCCAGTCAAATAGGAAGCTTCCACCTTCTGCGCATTCGCTCCGCGATTGTCCAAAGTCCACACCAGCGTCGGCCGGCTGTACAAATTCCCCGGCAAATCCGGAAAACGATAAGAGTCCGCGCTCATCCCCGTCACGATCTCATCGCCGATCTTCCACACCGGCCCATTATTATCGGAAAGCAGCAAGGCCTTCGTCTCTACCCACCGCGTAGAGCCCGCATCTTTCTCCGCGCGCACCAAAGTCACCTCGCGCCCCACATATTTCTGCAGCAGCTTCGCCGGCTCCAGCAAATCGTACTCATAATCCTGCTCCACCACGCTCAACTTCGCCGGCTCGCTCAAAGACCGAAAATGCACCGTGGCCGGATTGATCGAAGCGGCCACATCCTCAAAATGCAACGGAAACACACCAGCCGAAAGATGTATCTGCCGTACATCGCGCACCAGCGCCAAATTCGAGTTGTAAACCGTCACCGCCAAATCCACCTGGTCCTTTTCATTGGTCGTTAAAGCAGCCTTGTCCTGCGAACCCGCCAGCGCAAGACTCGCAGCGCGTCCCCTCTGCTCCTCCTTTTGCCCCGGCGCCGCGGACACTCGCCGCAAATATCCCGCCAACAGGGCAATCGCAAAAAACGCCGCCAGAATCACCACACTAAATACCTTCCGCGCGCGCAAGCACATGAGCTGTCGCCTCCCTAATTTGCTTCTACCCTCTTTGAACGTCATTCCAGGATTTTCTTGCAGGCTACATCAGACCAAAATCACAAGCACTGCAGCCGCGCTTTTCCTAGCGCCGGCGTCCCGCCGGCTCCTTTACTTTTGCTTGGTAGGGGAGCTGCTTGTCGATCGCGCTGCAGCGCGATTGATCCCGAGATCCCGCGGCGCGGGATCGAAACGCTGCGCCCCAGCTCGCCCAGGCGTCAACCATGCCCAAGCTCGGTACGGGCGGTTCGCGAACCGCGCGGCTCAACGATGCGCAACCCGCACCGCGCGCGTCGCCGTTACTTCACCCCACTCCAACTCTTCCCACCATCAACCGTCGCGAATTTCCGCCCATCCGTCGCCGTGACGGTGGCCGTCAAACCATCCTCCGCCTCCACGCGCACAAAATCCGCCCCCACCGGCGGCCGTATCGTCTTCCAATGCGCTCCATTCGTAGTGCGCAAAATGATCCCGTTAACGCCCACCAGCCAACAAATCTTCGCCGTCGGCGCGGCACCAGCCAGAATCAACGCCCGCGTCTCCAGATACTCCGGCTTCCACGTCGCCCCGCCATCCTCGGATTTTTCGATCACGCCCGGACTCGCAAGCATCCATAAAATCTTCGCATCCGGCGTCGGAATCTGCAGGTTCATCAAATTCGACGAAATTTGCGCTGCCTGCAATTTCGCCAACGCCGCCGCCTCCGACATTTTGGCAGCGCTCAGATTCATGGCCCCCACAGCATGCGAAGGCGCCGCTGGAGGCGGCTGCTTCGTTTTCGGCGCGTTCGATTCCTTCGCTTCGTCGCTTGGCACAACCACGCTGCTATCGCTCTCGACGGAACCCGCTTCCGCCTTTTTGGCCGGCGGAGTTGCCGGAGCCACCGCCGCGTCCTGCGCCTGCACACTCTCCGTCCCATTCGCGGTCGCATCGGCGGAATTCGCCGTCCCAGCAGATACGCCCGACCCATTCCCGGCTCGCATCGCCCCCCGATCCATCTCCGGACTCTTCATCCGCGACATCGTCTGCGGCGGAGGCGCCGCCTCCAGCCGCGTCGCGTAATTTGCATTTCCGGTGCCACCGCCCGACGACAACGCCTCGCGCCGCGCCGCAGTATTCGCGTGCGACGCGCCGGCCTTCGCACCACCAGCCGACGTCGCGCCATACGTGCGAGACGGCCGGCGCTCACCGGGCTCCATCGCCACGCTCGCAGAGTCGCCTGGAGTCGGCGCAGCTCGCGGCACAACGCTATTTCCCGTCGCCCCGAGCGGCGCAGATTTCGCTGGCGGCGCAACTTGGGGCGTCGGCACGGAGTTCGTAGGCAGTGCAGGGTTCACACGTAGCTCAGAGCTTGGCGCTGGCACAGAGTTCGGCCCCGGCACCGAATCCGGCTGCGCCATAGCAATCTCATTCGCAGGCGCCACAGGCCTCCAGATGCGCCAAGCAATACCGGCAATCGCAAGCAGCGCCACCAGCATCGCAGCCGCGGGCATCAACCACCGCGGCCCCATGAGCCAATCCCACGCGCTCGCATTTTTTTTCTCCGCGTCTTTTGCTTCCGACGCAGCCCCCGCGCGCGCCATAGCCGCCAGTTGTTCCCTGCAAAGCGAGCAGCGAGAAAAATGCAAATCGTAGCGCGCAGTTTCCTGCGCATCCAGCGCCTGATCGAAGTACGCCGCCAGAATCTCCGGCCCCGGACAATCCTCGCCCGAACCAGAACCCGAGCCGGCGGCAACGTTACGAGCCAAACTTCGCCGCAGCAACCCCGCCATAGCCTTGTCTTCTTCCCGCGCCGCCATTCCTTCTCCCGATTCCCTCACCACAACCTAGAACGCGCGAAACCTCAATTCTTGCACCAACGCAGCCCCGCTCATTCCTCCTGCGAAAGCGCCCGCGTCAAATCAAACGGCCATTCCTCCCGCGCGTACTCATAACAAAGCTGCAATTGCGCCGCGCTCAACTTCTTCTCCTGCCGCAGCGCCCCCTCCACGCGGTTGCGAATTTCCCGCCGCGTGCGCTCGAGCTTCCGCGAGACAGTAGCCTCATGCTCGCCCAGCAGCCGCCCAATCTCCGCAAGCGTCAGCCCCTCTACATAATAATAAGCCAGCCGCAAACGATCGCGCGGCGCAAGCGCATCCAGCGCCCCCGTCAACACCGCCTGCAAAATCGCAAGAAACCGATTGCGCTCCGGCTCCGGCGAACTCGCAGCCGAACGAATCGCCGAATTCCCTAAAGCATTCTGCTGCGCGCCATACGCGCGCTCCCCCGCCTCGCCCTCATCCAGCGGCTCGGTCCGCCGAGCCCGTCGTATTGCGTCCACATGCCGCTGCGCCAGAATCGCGTGCAGCCAAGTAGTCAATTTGCTGCGCCCCAAAAAATAATCGAACAGCGACTTCCGTTGCCCCGCCACTTCCCGCAATCCATAAAGTTCCGCGTACAAAGAATCCGCCAATTCGCGCCCCGCCGATTCCCCCGCAATCGCCCGCCCTGCCCGATAAAGCTCCGGACGAAATAGCGTCATGAAAAAATCCCAAGCCGCCGCATTCCCGTCGCCGCAAGCGCAAGCCAATGCCAAATCCGCCGCATGCAGCGATTCCAAATAAGCGCCAATCGCACGCCCATCAGGCAAAGCGTGTGATCGTGTGCTGGGAGGCGTTTCGATGCCCGAATCGCGCGCCCCGGCGGGAGTCCGCTCTGATGACGAGCCGCGCGCAGTATTGGAAGACGCCTTGGAGTGCGCGCCGGAGGGCGCTTTGGTAAACCGATGCGCCACGCTGCGTTCCAGCACCAGCTGAAAACGCTCAACACTGAGATTCCATTCCGCCGGCGCAGCCGCCTTCCGCAGAAGGCCCCGCGCCACCTCAATGGAAACGAATTGTCCTGCTGGGCTGGACGGCATATGCGCCTGCGCGACCGCAACCTGGCCGAACCACTGCAAGAGATGATACCCGAATTTCGAATTGCGTTGCCCAGCCCATTCGCGCCAGCAACTTCCCAATTTCGTCGTTGCGCGCTTTCCTTGCCTCGTTGCCGCCTCGTCTCTGTTCCACTGTGGCCAATCTTCTCTTCTTTCTCTGTGAGCTCTGCGCTCCGACATTTGCGTCTTCTGCGGTGAACGCCTCCGTCTTTCTCGGATTTTTCTCCGCCTTTTCTCGCTGCACTCTGTGTCAAATCTTTCGACGTTCTGCAGCAACGCAGTGACCGATCCCGCCGCTCGAACCGAAAACTGCTAACATGTCCCGCCGATGTACTCCTGCCCCGAGTGCGAACAACTCATCAACCAGGCCAGCGAAGTCTGCCCCTACTGCGGCGCCGACCAGAAAGCTCTAGCCGACACCGAATTGCTGCTAGCCGGCAAAATTCCCAAGCCAACAAAAACAAATTACAAACGCGTCGCCGCAGTCTGCGGCATCCTCCTCGCGATCCTCTGGGCCATCGCCTGGTTCGCCGTCCCCTGGAAATTATCCGGCTCGAAAACCGAAGCCGAAGCCCGCGCCCGTGAATCCCTGGCCGCCATCCAACAAGCCATCAACACCTATCAGCAAAGCGAAGGCACCGTCCCGCCCTCCCTGGAAACCCTAGGCGACACCGTCCGCAAAGCCGCCCAATCCGCGCAACTCTCCCATTACACCCTGCAATACACCCCCGGAAAATCAGACCCCACCGGCCGCATCACCGCCTACACCCTAACAGCGCGCGCCGGAAATTTCGGCTACCGCAGCTTCTACACCGATGAATCCGCCACCATCCGCGCCACCACCGAAGACCGCGCGCCAACCGTGCAAGACCCTCCGCTCAATCCGCAGCCCTGAACGATGTTCAACGCAACGGAAGGAACGCTGAACTTCGTATCTTGCAGAAACGCTGTAGTTCGTTTTTTCCATTCGGCCTAAAAAGTAAAGCTTGTCATCCCGAACCCGCGACTGCAGGTTCGGGATCTGCTTTTTTCCCGCGCGAGGTAATATGTCCGGCGGCCGTGCCCGCCGCTCAAACGTTGCTGCGCGAGGGCACGCCAAAATTCTAGATTTCGGGCTGGCGAAACTTACTCCTGTGTTAGGCTGCGTCAAAAGACAAGTCAATCAGAGCAAAACCCTGTGCTCTGCGCATTAAAACTATCAAGGACGGCGCTTCTTGAAGCAGCATCGCGAGGGCGCGTTGCCGCGCAAGCTGACGAGGTGTCGGCGAGAAGATCCCAGACGCAACTTCGACACCGTGCCGCGTTCCTCGCTTGGAAATCATCTGATCTCCCGGTGTGGCTTGACGAGAAATGTTATCTAACCGAGATTCAGCCGCGACTGTGGTGGATAACACTTTCCGTCTTCTGGTCGACGCTTGGTGTCTCGATACCGTATGCTGTCGACATTGGGTCGGCACGGCGCGTTCCGCACAAACGGCATTGGCAGACGCCCGCGCGGTTGGTCGGTGTTTCCGAGACCGCAAGAGCGCAAATTTCATTAGGCGACTAACCGGGCAAGAAACCCACCTTATCGGCGCGATCCTTGAAATATTAGAAAGACGTGTGCTGCAAACGCGGTCTTGCAGCTCAAACTTCCGCAGTCGGTCAGTTTCCGATTACGCGGGTGGTCTCAAACGGGTCGACGCAACACTAAGCTCGAACCGGTCTCGCAGTGAAAACAAGAGCTAAATCGCTCGCTAGAACGAGACCAAACGGAACGCTTCCCTAGCTAGGTCTCGACAAGTACGTCCAAGCAGATGGTTCTCCAGTCGGAGTGATTGTCGAATCAATGCACTGGATGGTGTTGCAACGACCGGCTGAACCCGCACGACCTACCAGGCATTACTGATTTTTTCGCTGCTCGTCCCGAGCTGTTGAGGGCGGAACATGGCCTTTCAGCCGCATGTAAACGGCGAGGTTGCCGTAATGCTCGTTGTTATGTGCGATGTTGTACATCAGCACGGCGCCCCGGACGGTACTGGTCGACCCCGTACCAACAACGTGCGCAACCTGCATCGGCTGGATGAAGCTCGCGTCGGTGGTGGCTGCGTATACCCGGTCGCAATAGATGAGTGAATCGTTCAACGCCTTAACGAGTGCAGCCTTGTCCGTGATTTGCTCGTAGTCAACGGTTGCAGGCGACTTTTCGCCCGCAACTTCCGAACAGAAGAAGAAGTTCGCCTTGACGAGGTGACCGATAATCTGACCGAAGCTCCGGACCTGCGGCGTCGGTCGAAAGGCGTATTCATCCGCAGGCATGTAATCTGCCGCCTCCGCTAGATTTCGGCGAATCGCCGCGTGCATCGCCTTGGCACCGCCCGCCAGCGAGGGCGACAACTCATCGGCATAGCCAACGTCCGTCGTTTGAGCGGAAGCCGCCGGCAAAGTGGCATACGCAGAGACAAAAGCCAACATCAGCAGACGCAGCATCGGGTCGTCTCCCTCAACCGTGCGAATCGTTTTCGGCCAGCGCGGCTCACTTATAAACTGCGACAACAGAGTGTTGTCAAGTCGAATCGCAAGACTTCTGATCAACGCACTATGCGGAGAAGTGAAGCTCCACTTCAAATGGACGATAACGCGACCTGCGGGGCAAGTGGGATCAACTTGTAATTCTGGCCCCGTCTGCTGGGGCTGATTCAGGCTGATTCTCTTCTTTCTTGGCATTTTGAGCGGGATTGGTCATTGCTTCGACCGCCTGGGTCACCGCATCCTCTCGCTGTTCCCAGCAGTTTTTGCCGTAAACATTCTGGGTCACGTCGATATTTGCGTGACCCAGAATGTCCCGTAGATCATCCGCCCTTGCGCCTTCGCGCAGCGTATGCCTGGAATCCACGGCGCGGAAGCTCCGAAAATGCCCGTTAACGCTGGAATCGGCCGGGTCCGAATCTCTGCAAAGAGTGGTTGCAAGCATTCGCGGGCAGAATGGAATGCGGGTGTGTACGTGCGAAATCTGCCATCGAGGCGCCTATGGGTCCGTCTTCGGGGGTCAAAAGATAGGCGTGAATGTCGCCCGCATGCGGCCCGCTGAGCACCGTGGCCATGCCCGAGATTTGTCCGCGCTCATTGATATTGCTAGCCGAGATTATGAAGAGGTTGGAATCCGCGGAAATGAGCGTGTTAAGGTCGGTCATCGCACCATCCTGCCAGATGAAGCCGCGGGACCAGTTGAAATTGGAGTCAAAGTTGTTTCCCACCACTTGGCCCCGGTTGTTGATGCCTGTCGCAAAGGCGGCAAAATCTCCCGGCAGCACGCCGAGGTTTGTGACTGCGCCGTCGGCGCCATTCTGCCAAACCGCGGCATAGAAGGTTGTGCCGTCAGCAGTGCCGACTTGCCCGGCGATTTGGCCGCGGTTGCTGATGGCGTAGCCGAAATTGGAGCCTGTACCGCCGAGATCCTGAAGCACGAAGGCAGTGTTGTCTTTCCACATTACGGCGTGCGTCGCTGTGGTGCAGTTTCCCGAGTAGCCTACGGCTTGGCCTCGATCGTTAATCCCGAATGCGACACCGTCTGGATCGTTACCCACCAGAGGAAGAGCTTCGGCGCTGCCTCTTTCCCACAACGCTGGCAACGTAATCCGATTGTTGGTTGTGCCAGCTGGGCATGTGGAGTCCACGGCACCGTCTTCGGCATATCCTACGACTTCTCCGCGGTTATTGATGGCGCTGGCCTGCCCATTATTTCCACCGAGCGTCGGAAGAGCGCTCATGTGGCCGTCTCGCCAAAGAAACGGAACGCACGTAAGGTGTGTGCCGAAGCCGCAAATGTCTTCGCGGTTCGGATCTGGATCAGCTGTTTCGGACATACCAACGGCTTCCCCGCGGTCGTTGATCCCGCCCCAGTTGATCCAACTGTTGCCGTCGGGTTTTCCGAGCGTGCCCAGGTCGATGTTGAATCCGTAGATGCTTATCACCGCGCGGCCCCTTGCAACTGACGTAAACAGACTATTCTCGGGAGGGTTCACGGTCCCATCCATGTTCTCCGCCCAGCCCTGATTGTTGAGGCCCATGGCCATGCTGAAGTTGTCTTTGCTGTTGTTAATGCCCAAATCGGTAATTTTGTAGCTCTGTTGAGCGAACGCATTGCTGAAGCTACCCAGAAGAATCGTCGCAACTCCCGGTATCCAGAAATTCCGCAACTGTCTTAGTGTGCTCATGTCTTCTCCTTTTGATGCAAGCAATGTCTTGAGAGCAGAATTGGCCACAACTCCACAAATACCTGCTGAGTCACAACTGAGGGAGCATGTGGTACTCCACGTTCACAACGATTACGTGAGACAACGGGCCCAACACCTCAGAGTTCGAAAACGAGTGGCGGACTAACAAAATTCTGGGACGATGCCAAAACGGCTGGAGCGATTGTTTCTCCAACTTTTCACACACACTATGGTTAGAGGTTACGAAATTCGATAGCACCGACAGCCAGGAGTCAGTTCGATCGGTTCGATTGACTTTCCGATGGTTCAACATACATACTTGTCGGTATATTAGATGGGCGCGAGAGGAAGCGAAGGTGAGGGAGCGAAGGTGAGGAAGCGAAGGCTCCGTGATCCGGACGGTACACGGGAACGCTTGCTGCAAGCGGCTTTCCGGGAGGTCCGCCGATCAGGCTTCCAGAGTGCCGGCATCAATACAATTCTCGCCGCCACCAACGTCACCAAGGGAGCCCTCTATCACCACTTCGACAGCAAGGAAGCTTTGGGATATGCCATCGTCGACGAGGTCATCGCTAAACTTGTCCGCGACAGGTGGTTGCTCCCTCTGCTTAGCGACGGGCAACCCATCGACATTTTGATCGGCATTGTCCGGCGGTTACCCACTCGACCCGCAGACGTCCGAGAAAGTTGTCCGCTGCTCAATTTGGCACAGGAGATGTCTCCGCTGAACGAACAATTCCGCAAGCGGCTGGAGAGGCTATTTCTTGCCTGGCAGGAAGGAATTGCTACGCTTTTGCGGAAAGGGCAGTCCCAGGGAACAGTTCGCCGCAACCTGAACCCAGAGGAGACTGCCAGCTTTCTTGTAGCGATGGTCGAGGGCCACGCCTCGTTAGCAAAGAATGCTCAAAATGCCAAGGTTTGGGAAGTCGGAACCAGGAACATAGTGGGGTGGTTGGAGTCTCTCCGGGCGCCACGTCAATCTCGGAGAGGCGGACGGCGGATGTTAAAGAATCACGTTCTCAGGCAACGGCAGGGATTCTGACTCGGCGCGAAACAGGGATTCTGACCAGGAGCAAAACAGCGATTCACCGGGGGCACAACAATGAACCGAAGAACATTGGCAAAGGTAGCTTCTCTAGGTTTCGCTCTAATCCTGGGGCTCATTGCAATGAAGCAAGGGCAGGCACAGGACGCTAAGACACCCTATTCGAGCATGGCGCCACTCGATCAGTACCTCATGGCAGACCGCAATGCCGAAATAGTCCTGGCGCGGAGCGCGGCCCCGGATGCCATATCGGCCGATGCAAAAGTTCTGGTCCTCGGGCGCCATGGCTACGAAACTGCCGTCGAGGGGAAGAACGGCTTTGTGTGTGTTGTGGAGCGGGGGTGGATGTCCCCTTCCAATGCTCCGGAGTTTTGGAACCCCAAGCTTCGAGGCCCAGTCTGTTTCAATCCGCCAGCCGCGCGATCCGTTTTGCCGGCTACTTACAAGAGAACAGAGCTGGCATTGGCAGGGAAAACGAAGGCTGAGATCATCGAGGGCAACAAGGCAGCGTTCGAAAAAGGAGAACTGCCGCCGCTCGAACCCGGCTCGATGAGTTACATGATGTCGAAGGAAGCTTATCTCACCGATAGAGGTGATCACAACGTCGCCCACTTGATGTTTTATGCGCCTCCGCTGGACGGCAAGGCTTGGGGTGCCGATCTCACAAATTCACCGGTAATGCTGAATCCACAATTCAACGGCGTTCAACCGATCGACGTGTTTATCGTTCCCGTGGGCAGGTGGTCAGACGGATCCGCTGCTCCGGTTATGTAGGACCATTTCATTTAGAAGCAGTGCATTCGTCATTCTCGTTTCCGGAAGCAGGAAGTCGAAACCAGAGAGCAAGGGGTTCCATCATGAGTGCCCGCGACATTCAGGATCAGAAGGCCATTGCACCACAGGCGCCACGAATCGCGTTCAAGGCAAACGGTAGCATCCTACTCTTGGATATAGCCGACATCTCGGCAGTGCAAGCCGAAGGTAATTACGTTTCGTTGCAACACCGACCCAACCCCTATTTGGTGCACGAGTCCCTCTCATCCATCGTGGAGAAGCTCAAGCCCTACGGTTTTATTCGCATCCACCGCTCGGTCGTCGTGAATATTACGGCCGTGGAGAAGATCCAACCTTTACCGACGGGGGAATACAGGCTGCGTGTAAAGGGTGGGAAGGAATACGTGGTAACACGTAAATACAAACACAGCCTCAGAGATCTGGCTCAACTGTGGGTAGGGTCGGAGCGGCTTTGCAGCTAGAATCCCGATTCGGAATACTCGAAGGCTACCGGAAAATGCTCCGAAATAGCGTGCGGTAAGGAGATGCGAAATTTGACAGGTTGCCAAATCGTTGCAAGTTGCTATAAACAAGAAGGATACAAAGTCGTATCGTAGCCAGAAATCATATCTAGAATGATAGACGAGATTTCGCATTAAATTCGGTGAAATCTTGCCGCTCAATGTGAAATAGCTGTGTTGAAGATTTAATTCGCCGCAATTGCCCGCCGTCGCCAGTAAAATTGAACAAAGCAAACAAAATTGAAATTTTCATCGCGTTGAAGTTCGTCCCAATCGGCAAACAACCGCACCGGGCGTGCAAAAAAGGGCAGTTTCGCCCCCTCCTATCTCCTATCCCCCGATGTGTTTGAGAGCGCTCCATCCCACCTTTAGACTGCGGCGCGCGCGAGCGACTGAGGCGCGAAACGAGCGGCTGGCGAAACTTCGTTTTGTTTCCGCATTCGATCCTCGCACCAAACCTTGTTTGGCTTGCAAACCCATCATCACCCAAGGATGAGGACGTCAATTAAGTACTCAAAACGATGTCTGGAATTAGCGACCCGAACAAGCTCAGCGCAAAGGAACAAAGGGCTCTCGAACAGTATGCCCGCGAGCACTCCGGCTCGACGCTGCTCAAAAACGAGCGAACCGCGCAATTCCTTCAGCGCGAGCGAATCAACGAGCGGGGTGAGGCTTCAGTGAAACGCAGCGATATTTCGCGGGATACGGCGAGGACAGAAAAGTACGGCAATGCGGACTCGACGCCGCCCGATCTTGGCGCCCGGCTCTCGAAGCTTCCTTCTGCGCTCACGTGGGACGCCCGCGAACGATTCGTACGGCTTTCCGACTGCGACCTTGAAAACTTCAAAACCCGCTACCCTGCTTTCATGCCCGAATGGTTCTATCGAGTCTCGTGTGGTAATGATGCCGAGCCGAATTCCAACACGCGATTGCTGGCATGGCAGGCGTGGCGTGCAGTTCTCACCGAGGCTTGGCATTCGAGCTTTCACCCTGAGTACGTCGCTCAACTTCTAAACATTCCGACTACCCCGCCGGGCAACACGCAATTTGAGGTGCAGCCAGTGTGCGACGCGCAGCGCGCGGTGTTAGCGATCGCGCTGGAATCATGGCGCGCCCGGTTCTGTCCAAGATGCCGGCTTCCCTTTGTCGCTCGCAAAACTGCGGATAAATATTGGCCGAAGGCGTGCTTCGAGGTGCAGCGTCGCGAAAAGCAGCGGGCCTCGAAAAGAAAGCGAACGCGCAATCGGGCCAAATCTTCGAGGAGGACAAAGCGATGATCTACAAGCGAGGAAAGTTCTATTGGTACAAATTCATGCGGGATGGACGGCTCGTACGGGAATCAACGCGGCAAGGCAACGACAAAGTGGCCCACAACATGGAGAGCGCGCACCGCACGTCACTCGCCAAGGACGAAGTGGGTATCCGGGAGAAGAAAGCCGTTCCTACGCTCGCACAATTTCTGACTGACTGCATTCTGCCCTGGGCCGAAGCAACGCTGGCAGCGAATACACCCAAGAACGCGAAGTGGTATCGTAGGGAGATTCGCGCGCTCAAGGAATACAAGCCACTTGCGAACGTACCACTCGAAGGTATCAACGGCGAGTTAACATCTCGGTTCGCAGCCCAGCGTATTCAGCAAGGCAGACGGATTGCCACGGTAAACTCGTCTCTGCGGGTGTTACGCCGCGTCCTAAACCTGGCCGTCGAGTGGGGCGTAATCGCAACCGCTCGCAAACTCAAAGTGTTGTCGGGAGAGCGGCGACGCGAGCGCGTGGCAAGCGCTGAAGAGGAGGCCAAATGTCTCGCAGTCGCATCCGAGCCGCTCGCCTTAATAGCTCCCGTCTTGGCGGATACTGGAATGCGTCCCGAGGAATGTTTTCGGATGCGTTGGGAGTATGTGACATGGCTCAATGGGCGGAAGGGCGCCCTGCTCGTCACGCATGGAACGACAGCCTGAGCGCGCCGCGTACTACCAATGACTCCGCGGGTGCGTGCTATACTCGAAACCCGATGGATTGCGGCGGGCAAGCCAGAAGAGGATTGGGTCTGGCCCGCAAGAACTCGGAGCGGCCACGTGGAACCGAACAGCATCTATGGCCGGCACCTGAAAACGCTCGAAGCGATTTCGCGGCTAGGTGGGCACAATTCTGGGCACACCGAGCGAAAGCAATAAACTGTAAGCGACGCGAAAACGCTTGAAGTCGAAGCACAATAAAAGCCTTAGCAGCTGCGGAGAGGTGCTGGAGTGGCCGAACAGGGCTGCCTGCTAAGCAGTTATCCCGACAAAATCGGGATCGGGGGTTCGAATCCCCCCCTCTCCGCCACAGTTAAAATACCCAATAAAAATAGGGTGTGAAAGCCACGTTCACTACTTGGTACTATTCTGGCCGTGATTTGAAACGGGCAGGAGAGCCTCCGTGCTCACACTCTACAGGCGCGTGAAAGAAGGGAACGGGAAATGGCGCGCGGAAAAGATTCGCGAAGGCCGCGCGATTCGGACTTCAACCCTGGTAGGACCCTTCTTCGTACGACCCTTTGTCAATGGGGTTCAAAAAAGACATCCCCTCCATTCCACGACGTTCGCTGAGGCTCGACAGGAGGCCGACGAGATCGAGAAGTTGTACGAAGCACAGTCGCGGGGGCTTACTGTAAATGAACTCACCGCGATGCAGAATAGCAATCGCTTGCCCCTCCGCACCGTCGTCGATACGTACCTCGAACAGAAAAAGAACAAAGCCAAAAAGACGCGCGAGCAATATAGCCTCACGTTGAACGAATTCATCGAAGGTTTGGGCCGGATCAAGTTTCTGGACGAAATCAACGTGGCGGCTTTGCGTAAATACAAAGACTTCCTCACCGCAAAGGGATTTGCTGGCAAGACGATCGACACGCGCATCAATATCGTAAACTTCCTGCTGAAGAAAAATGGTGTTGAGGCTCGACTGCCCAAAGACGAGATGCCCGTTGTAGAAACAGAGGCCGCAGTTCCCTATAGCGACGATGAATTGAAAAAACTGTTCGGGGAGATGGACGACGAGGAGGCGATTCGTTACAAGTTCTTTTTGGGTACGGCCTGCCGGGACAAGGAGGTAACGTATGCTGCGTGGGCGGACATTAATTTTGATAAGAAGACGTACACAGTGCGGGGCAAGCCCGACGAGGGTTTCACCGTGAAGAATCATGAAAGCCGCACGATCCCGATCCCTGATACCCTCGCAGCGGTTCTCAAAGCTCGCCGGAAGTCCAACCCCAGCGCCCGCTGGATCTTCGTGAACGAAGCGGGCGTACCCGACAATCACTTCCTGCGCAAGTTGAAGAGGATTGCGTTACGTGCGAGCGCCAACTGCGGCCAGTGCCGAACGAACGTCACAAAGGGCAAGTACACCACAAAGAAGCAGGTCGAAGTATCCTGCGCGACGGATCCGGTCTGCGAACACATCTACCTCCACCGCTTCCGGAAAACCTGCGCGACACGCTGGCAGGAAGCCGGCGTACCAATCCGGACGATCCAACACTATCTGGGCCACAAGAATCTGGAAACCACGGCACTTTACCTGGGAGTCAGCGACTCGGAGAAAGTGCGGGACAAGATCAACGAAGCGTTCGGCGATTAGGCTGCGTTCGAATCAGAATTGTTGTTGGCAGGTCCTGATAGCGCCTTGTATCGAATGTCGCTTCGATAGTTCTCTGCGGCCATCAGGAACTCGCTAAATACCTCTTCGGGAACGACGCTATCCGCTTCCACCATTCGCTGCAACTTGTCTAGTGCCGCGTCGAACCTTCGTAATTTTTCTTCAAGCGTGATGTCTTCTGCCATGATCCGGCTCTCCTTAAAGCCCAAGATATCGGGGCGTAGTTGCTAGATTATTACAGCGGAAACAATTCAAGAGCTTGACATGATTTTGACGCGCACCGGATTGCGCCTTGCGAATGAAAGTGCCAGACTACCGACAAGCGGGTCATTATGACCAACGAACAAATCAAGGCGCTGGCAGCCGTGCGGGCTGCCTTTGTTGCGGCAGAAACAACCGGCCTGACCGAAGAGCGGATGTAACCGGGCTAGGTCATCCTGGAGTGAAAAGCGGATGGCCACCGGGTAACTACAATCCGATCGCCGCCTGCCTCGACAAACCAAAAAGCAAAACCCAACACCATTAATGATTGAAGAGGCTAAGCGGAGGAGAAAATGCCAACTGAACCCAAAGTCACCACCCCTAAGAAAGGCGAGCATGTGAGAGATACTCAGCACGAAGGCGTTTTTGAAGTTGTTTTTGTCAACGCGCTCATGCAGACGGCAAATATCAGATTGCTGGATGGAACCGGGCATGTTGTTCCAAACGTGCCGTGGACAGCACTCAAGGCCGCGGGAAGGGAGTAAGCCGTTTGTGTCGTGCGCGTTTTCGGAGGTCCGATGGCAGATGAAGGATAGGTCCAATGCCGTACCATGGTGAATTTCAACCGTCGGTGCATCCAGGCGGAAGGACACTCTGGTCCCTGCGGCGGCGGCCTTAAGTCGCCTCGAGTTGGAGCCTACGAATGCGGATTTTGTCACGCGACATTCCCGTCGCTAGAGGAGTTCGACGCACACGCCCCATGCCCTGCCGCGAGATGAGCGGCGATCAGAACGTTTTTACCGAGATCCCACAGGTCAGCGATGCACCCAACTCCACGACGATTGGCTACCCATCAAAAGGCAGTACTGATTCAGGTGCTGCTTTCGTTTCCCGACCAACCTGTCGCGGTCTGGTACGGCCCATCAGCGAGCGACGCGCTCGATTTTGCACAAGATTTTCTCACGATCTTCAAGGTGATCGGATGGAAGGTGAATGAGGGATCATCATCGCAGACCCTGGATGGTCAATCCACGGGCCTGACGCAAACTAGAGAACCGCGGTGAGAAATCCAATCATGCGTTTCCTGAGATCATCTTTCTGCGCTTCGATTCTCCTTTGTAGGATGTAGCCTACGTTCGGCGGCACTTGTAGATTTTCCCATTCCAACTTCAGTTTGGCGGCTTCCTCGGCTGCGTCCGGTAGGTAGGCGGCACGATTATCTGCGACTCGTTGGCAAAGATACGCCAATTCGTTCGGACTGGTTCGTTCAAGTTCCGCTAATGTGTGCATCGCTATCCCTTCGACCGACAATTGCAATCTCAATTCGACCAAGCCCTGTGAAGCCGTGAGGACCGCGGGCGTTCACGGGGTTATAAGCAAATCCGGGGCCAAGGTAGAAGCGAACGAGGCTGTCAGACATCTTCCTTGGAATGTTGAGGAAGCGATAGCCAGATTATTGGGCGAGGCGCACGAAGACGCGGAACACAGCTCAATAAGTCAACGTCCGGTGAAAAATTCAACGCGGATCCGGGCACAATCGTCATACTTTTCTTGGCTACCGACGTTCACTAGCAGTTGGAGACGTGCGACGTCAGTCGGCTGCTTTCCACAACTTTTGAAATTGTTCCACTATTGCCCGCGGGAACTCCGCGTAGTGATACACTCCCTCTCATGCATACCCTGAAAAAGTTGCTTGTCTTCGCCAAAGTGCAACGCGCCCAATCGGTCATCGTTCTCGGAAAACATTTGTTCCTGAAAGAGTGCAACAAGTGTGGCGGCGATTTCTACGGCGTTGAGAAGCAAACACGCTGTGACGAGTGCTCGGGAAAGAAGAAAAAACATGCGTCTTAGCTGGCTCTCGACTTTCCGTACACAGTCACTTTCCCATCCGCGACTACCGCAACGTACCGCCCATCCTGTATAAATTGCATTACCTTTTTCCCAGATCTGGCGATTGCGGCCCACCGCGACTTTGTTTTTGGATTCTGCTCGATACCGATAATAGAGTTCCCGTCAACGGCGAAGATGACTTGCCGAAGCATCTTGGCCTTGCTTCGCGTGACGAGATAACGCTCTGAACCCAGCTTAACCACGTCTGATTCATCCACGAGTGCTTGGCGCCACACGCCAATCAGAGCTTCTTCGAAGGATGGTTTCATCGGCGAATTGTACCGCCGATTCTGGCACTGAGGTAAAATGCAAACCTATGCCAACGCAAACGAGAACGAAACCAAAGGTGACTCCACAGGAGACCGTTGAGCCGAAGAATCTGTCGCCCCCGCTTGCCCGCCTGATGGAGAGCGGGAAAATCTCAATCCGCCTCGGACCCTTCGCGGATGCGAAAGACTGGCTTAACAATTATGAAGCGTTTGAGAAAAGCCCGGTTGTCACCATTCACGCGGCCGTCGTTCGGCTGGTAGGAACTGAGTTGCAGTTTGATTGCGGGTTTGACGATTACGCGGCCCAAGCGAGAAAATGCCAAACTCGAAAGGCGAAATACCGAAACTACCGCCCACGAGTCCAATGAGCCTCTTGTGTCCCACTTGTATGTCGATGCCAGGGCGCGACTGCATCACGACTTCAGGTGGATTAGCCGCTGTCCACGTCGCAAGAATTAAGGCAGCCGCGTTGGCTGACAAGCAGAAGAAAAGCAAATGAGGGCGCGAGTGAAAGGCGCCATTCACGGATGAGGCAGAGCGCGGCATGACACAAGACGAATTCAACAAGACAGCCATACGAACCGAAGACTCAGTTAGCGAAATTTGGGACTTGCGTCCGTTCGAGGGACAACAAAGCAAAGCTTTCGAATATCTACTTCAAAACATTGACACGCAACTCAGGGACGGTACCCTTGCAACCAAGAAACGAATTATTGTGCTGCATGACAGCCGACTCGTTATGTCGTTGCCGACTCTGACTTGGATTAAGCAACTACAAGCGCTAGGCGTTCCGTTGGACTTCAAGATTGAGGATTCGTAAAGCGGTGGCAATGTCCAGTGAAAATTCCCGTCGTATATTTGCTTGAGGACGACGGAAATAAGCATGCTCTCAAAAGAAGGTTTCACTTAAACTTGTTATCAACCCGGCTGTGCCCCAACTCTCGCCTCAAGACAAGCAAAGCACCCATAGCGTCTTGTATCGAGAGTCGCTCTTCGCTGGAAACCAGTCCACCAAGCGATGCACGGGCCCGAATTGCATTTTCAGCTGCGATTACGCGATCCCGAAGTTTGTTTCGGTCGATTTCAAGAACAGCGGCCCGGTATAGCTCCCACCAGTCATTCTCAATCATGTCGGACTCCTGAGAGAAGACTGCTCACGCAGCCTTGTTGTTCACTGAAGTATCTTCGTCGAAGCGCGAGTACGCATAAAAGCGGACGCCACAATTCAGGCAACGATATGGGCGTACACCGATAAGCCCGAGGAGATATTTTTCGAGTGGACCATTCCGATGCGGGCAGGAATTCTCAACGCTTCCGCAATTTGGACACTTTCGTTTTTCGGCCATGTTCAACACCTCTGGCGTTACATCTTCGTTCGAGGGAACGTCCGCAGTTAGCAACGCCGTCTGATTTCGCAGGGAGCCGTAGAGCTGAGGGTTGTGCGGCAGGATGCTAGTGAGACACTTCGACCGTACTCGCTTGTAGGCCAGATAGCTACCAAAGAATGTTCAAAACGGTACAGCTTTTCGGTTGGTGTCGTCGCAGTCTGGCCGAATGAAAAAGAAAGAACTCACGCCCAAACAGGAAACGTCGGTCGCCTGTCCTACGTGTGGCGTGTCTGCCGGGGAGCGTTGTGTGCTGCATTCAGGCGGCCTGCGCTCGGAGACTCACCTGGAGCGGAAACTCGTCGCGATCGAGGCCATCGAAAAGAGTTGATTCGCCGGGAAGCTGCTACGCTTCGCTCAGCGAGCGGAACCGAGACAGTCGGCAGGCGCCCGCTTGTCTTTCGCCTGCTCCACTTCACGGGCGGCACGTTGCGCGTCTTCGTAAGAAGGAAAGCGCGCGGAAAGAATAATCGCAGCATTCCGGTCGAGTTGATCGGCTTCGAGTCTCGGTCGTGGTCCCTTCAATTCTATCCTTCGTTAACACCTGCATTCTGTCACCATTCGCCGGACCCGCTCATCGGGCTCAAGATTTGATACCATCACGTTTGGCGAGTATGATTCCTGCCGAAGACGGCGCAGTTTGCGGCAGCGAACAACGTAAACCTACGACACGCACGTCCAGACCGAAGAGATACAGAAATGCAAGACGAAGCGTGGATTAAAACACTTGCAGACGGCAGAAAGGTGAAATTCATCTATTTAGGATTGCCGCACGAGGGGGCGTTTATCACCGCTCAGGTCGCAGGTAATGAGGTCGTCTATTCGGTCGTATTGTCCAAAGCGCGAAACCCGTTGACTCGTGAGGATGCTGAAAGCCATTTCGATGACGAGCTTTCGAAAAAGTAATGCCACTCTTTTTGGGAACGATCTAATTGATCCAATGCGTGGTCGTGGCGTGTGCTGGCCTGCGAAGGGTTCACGAACCTGGTTTCTTCAGAATTCCAAACGTGGTCTATTACTTGCGTTCGCATACACCATTTCCAGTCTGGCACTGTTTGCCGAACATAGCAGGCTTGCTGCATGGTAAAGAATAAAATCAATGCACACTCCCCCAACGTCTTGGACTATCCGAGCAATATGTCTTTGTGGGAGAGAGAAAGCCTTGCGGCAGAGTCCAAACTCGCCACTGAACGCAAGTCAAAGAGAAAGCTCTCCGCGACAAAAATCATTTTCAAACAAATAGATCGCGATTTGTGATGGTGTCTTATTTCTCGTTTCTTGAAAGCGCTTTGCCCGGCGTTCTCCCCGTGTAAGAGGCAAATTTCAGTCAAAAGGGTGCGGTTATTTGATGCTCACGCGCCACCGGCGTATGATCTCGCCCGGAGGATTTGAATGGTCATCGGCGAAAAATTGAAAGCGTTGAGAGCACAGAAAAATTTATCCCAGGGCGATATCGAAAAACGAACCGGGCTTCTCCGATGTTACATCTCACGAGTCGAGAACGGTCACACCGTTCCCTCTGTGGACACTCTGGAGAAGATGGCCCGAGCGTTGGAAATTCCGATGTACCGGTTTTTCACGGATGAGGATCACGTGAAGAAGCCGAATATACCGGCAGAATTCATTCCGAGGCGTGCCGCTAACGCGAAACAGGAGCGCGAGCTGTGGGCTTTCGCGAAATTGCTATCGCGGATGAACGACAAGGACCGTGGGATTTTGCTTCACATGGCGTCGAAGATGGCGAGCCGCGCATAGATAAAGATGCCTCGACCGGATCGCGGGACCAATGCCTCTTTCAAGATTCCGGGGATCGGATGACAACTCGGTGCCCACCCTTGTTCCGAAGTGTCCACGCTGCGGAAGCGAAAACCTTCACCGGTCGCGTAGACGCACCATCCGCGACCACTTGCTGCGAATTTTAAAACGTAGACCTTATCGCTGCGAGGAATGCGACCTTCGTTTCTATTTCAGCGAAAGACCCTAGCTCTGTTGGGAACCTGCCTCCACTGAGTGGTTGTTCGTCGTAAATCGTCGGCCCGACACTCCGTGACTGAAGTCGCTATTTTGATGTGTACCGTTACGGCACATACTATTCCTAGTATCTACGCAAGCGGTAATATGTTCCACATGCCCCGTGCCGTACATCAACCATCGCATTCAATTTTCCAACCGGACCTCTCCGCTCACATGCTGGGTGTGCCAAAATCACGCCCGCGGTTCGATGGGTTCCTGCTCGCGATCGTGGCCGGAGCTTTGCTGGCGTTCGCGGTTTGTGCGATTGCAAATGTGATATTTTATTGGTCGGTCGCCGCCGTGGGCGCGCGGCAATAGGTTGCTACATTGGGGTTTGTGTTATGCAAACACTCAGGACTTCAGCCAAGATTCGTTCCAAAATAAAATCCGCGCAGAAGCGCGCATTCGATCCCCAAGTTTTTCTCGATTCGGCCGGCGTAGCCCGCAAAGTTACGGAGTTTGAGAATAAGGAAACGATCTTCTCGCAGGGCGATCCCGCCGAGGAGGTGTTGTACATCCAAAAAGGCGGCGTGAGACTCTCCGTCGTCAATGAAGCTGGCAAGGAAGCGGTGGTGGCGGTCTTGGGACCGGGAGATTTTTTCGGCGAAGGATGCCTGGCCGGTCAGCCGATCCGCGTAGGGACGGCGACTGCGATTGCGGCCACCACGGCGCTGGCCATCGAAAAGCAGGAAATGATCCGCGTCCTGCACGACGAACATGCATTTTCCGACCGCTTTATCACCTACATGCTTTCGCGCAACATCCGGATCGAAGAGGACCTGGTCAATCAGCTTTTTAACTCCAGCGAGAAGCGTCTGGCTCGAACGCTGTTGCTGTTGGCTCGCTACGGAACGCAGGATAAACCGCAAAGAGTCTTACCGAAGATCCCCCAGGAAACGCTGGCGGAAATGGTGGGCACCACGCGCTCACGCGTGAATTTTTTCATGAACAAATTCCGGAAGCTCGGTTTCATCAAGTACAACGGCGTTCTTCAGATCGACACCTCACTTCTGAGCGTCATCCTGCACGATTAAACATCAACTGTTTGCGCGATTGCGAGGCCGAGGTTGTGGAAGGCACCCGAGACGGCGCGAGTTCTCAGTGCGGCCAATCGCTCTTGGGTCGTCCAGTTTCCTTCACGAAGCGGGATTCACATAGAGTCTCCGCACTCTCCCTATTTCCCTCGGATCGCACTTTTTTCGAGCTGAATTCGAGCTAAACGGCGCTATCCCCCCGATTCTCGCGGCGCGTCCGCACCGCTGAGGTAGACCGCCGAGTCCTACTTTCGACGGAAGGTTGCGTCAATCAGTGAAGTGATATAGCCGCGTAACACGCCGCTTCCGGTCCGTTTTCGCCATCCGCCGCGTTTTAGATGGACGTGCGGTCATCGGAAATCTGTCGGCGAATGAAACCCACGGGGGCGGGCTAAGAACCCCCACTCAATTCGGACCCGCGAGGTCCGAGATTCAACCGTTTTACTGATATCACCAGCGCGAGCGAAAAACGCTAGTTTTTCGCTCGCGTAGGATTTAACAAAGCATTCGAGCTCATCGAGGTCGCCCATTTTGCCTCAAGGAAGATCGTCGAAAAAGAGATAGAGCGAGGCAATGCGACCGCCCCGGGCGACGATAAAATCGGTTCCCGCGTAAGCTGGTGCTTTGCCGGGAGTGCCAGATACCCATCGAACCCGTCCGGCATCACCTAATTCCTCGGGAGGGAAGAGGGGCTGATATTTGAAATCTGGATGTGTTGCTTTTATCACACCAGCGATACGATCAATCTCGTCACGGCCACGAAATATACCGCTTTTTGGATCATAGAATGCGGCGTCTTCGTGAAAGATCTCATCGATTGCAGTGCGACGACGCACGGGGTCATTTTCGCCAAATACGTCGCTCAGATTACGAAGCAGCAAAGTCGATATGCTGTTGGACATCGTGTCCTCCGTTTCAGATCGTAGGCCGCGAGCCATCCGACCTTGGGCTAATTCTAAGACCTTTCGGCTCCATTCAAGCAACTGCTGTGCAACCTCTCCCCAGAGTCTCTCGGGGTCACACCGATAGAGCTCCGTTAGGACGTCCTGAACCCCTTCCCCAAAAACATGGCGCGTGTAGGACAGCAACCATCGATGGTGTTCATTCGAGAAATTGGAACAGGCAGACGTTAGATAGCCTTCCCTAGTTCGGCGAACACTTCGTTCATGAATAAGGTGAACTTCTGAAAATTCCACGACGTATCGTTCATGGGTGAGATAAAACCCCTCTCCGCCACTTCAGCAAATCATCCATGCTTCCACGAATCAAGATCATCCGATCAAGATCACAACTCCCCAAACTTTGCTCCCCGCCCCCCGCACCATAAATGTCAAAATGGAATCCTGTGAGCGCTCAGGCCCCTCCCACCAATCCTCCGCCACGCAAACTCGCGGGCATCTCCTACGCCTGGCGCGCCCTTCGCCACAGAAATTTCCGCCTCTACTTCGGCGGACAAAGCATCTCCCTGATGGGCACCTGGATGACGCGCCTAGCCACCAGCTGGCTCGTCTATCGCCTCACCGGCTCCGCTTTCCTGCTCGGCGTAGTCGGTTTCGCCGGACAAATCCCCACCTTCCTCTTCGCCCCGTTCGCCGGAGTCTGGGTTGACCGCCTCAATCGCCGCAACGTTCTGCTCGTCACGCAAGCGCTAGCCATGCTGCAATCCTTCGCGCTAGCCGCACTCGCCCTCAGCCACCGCATCACCATTCACGAAATCATCTGGCTCAGCGCCTTTCAAGGAACCATCAACGCATTCGACATGCCCGGCCGCCAAGCCTTCCTCGTAGAAATGGTCGAAGACAAACAAGACCTCGGCAACGCCATCGCGCTGAATTCCTCCATGGTCAACATGGCGCGCCTCGTCGGCCCGTCGCTCGCCGGCATGGTCATAGCCATCTCCAGCGAAGGCTACTGCTTCCTGGTTGACGGCATCAGCTACCTAGCCGTCATCGCCTCGCTCTACGCCATGCATCTGAATTCCGCCGCGATAAAACGCACCACCGATTCCGTCCTCATGCAATTGAAAGAAGGCTGGACGTACGTCTCAGGCTTCGCGCCCATCCGCACCATCCTGCTCCTCTTCGCGGCAGTAAGCTTGCTCGGCTGGCCCTTCACCGTGCTAATGCCCGTATTCGCCGGAACGATTCTGCGCGGCGGCCCGCACACCCTGGGTTTTCTGATGGGCGCGGTAGGCGTAGGTGCATTAGTTTCGGCAATTTCTCTAGCAGTAAGGAAAACCGTCCTCGGCCTAGGCAAAATGATCCCGCTCTCCACCGCAGCCTTCGGTGCCGGCCTGATCTTCTTCGGAATGTCCCACACTCTCTGGCTTTCGCTGCTGATGATGCTGGTCTGCGGCTTCGGACTGATGCAGCAGATGGCCGCCAGCAACACCATCATCCAAACCATCGTCGAAGAAAGTAAACGCGGCCGCGTGATGAGCTTTTACACAGTCGCCTTCGTAGGCATGGCGCCCTTCGGCAGCCTGCTAGCCGGCACGCTAGCCCACGCCATCGGCGCCCCTCGCACGGTCATGGTCAGCGGCGCCTGCTGCATCGCAGGCGCCGCCTGGTTCGCGGGCCGCCTCCCAGCCATCCGCAAATTAATCCGCCCCATCTACAGAAACCTGGGCATCCTCCCCCCGGTAAACGCTGTAATCCAAGACAGCCTCGGCCGCTAACACCCTCTGCGCCTCCGCGGTTTCCCCTGCCTTAGCCTTCATCTGCGTTCATCAGTGGTGCCTTCGAATTCCTCCGCCACCAGCACAGTTCGCCTGTATCCAATCCACCCCCAAACCATCTAATTTGCCGAGTCCCTTGCAAATCTTCTATAATCCTTGGGTTAACGTACCAAGCAGAGTGGGATCGAGCCCGCTAAATCGAACCCCTCCAGGCGCCCTGAAAAATGGTTGATCTAGCCGAAAAAATTAAAAAGAAGCTCACTGACGAAATCGCCCTGCTCGAGCATGAGCTGCACACCGACCTGCCCAAAGAAATCAGCGTCGCGCGCGCCCACGGCGATCTGAAGGAAAATGCCGAATACAAGTACGCCAAGGAGCGCCAATCTTTCGTCTCCGCCCGGCTCGGCCAACTTCATCAACGCATGGCGGACCTCTCCATGCTCAATCTCAGCAATCTTCCGAAAGACCGCGCTGCCTACGGCTCACGCATCACCGTTTTGGACGTTGCGAAGCGCTCTAAAATCGAGTACAAACTGGTGACTGTCGAAGAGGCCGACGCCGCCAAAGGCCTGATCTCCACCAGCTCGCCCATCGGCCGCGCCCTGCTCGGCAAAAAAGTTGGTGACGAAGTGCAAGTCACCACTCCGGCCGGCCTGAAAGATTACGAGGTCGTGCAACTCTTCACGATTTACGACGAGGAATAGCAGGTGAAACTTATTTCATGCTGACGCGCACCATCGGCCGGCTCCTGGTCTGGCCCATCGAACGTCTTGCAGCCCTGGTTGCAGCTACCGGTATCCCTCCCAACGTCATCACCTGGTCCGCGCTGATTCTGAATTTCTGGGCCGGAATTCTTTTCGCTGCCGGGCGTTTCGCCGCCGCAGGCGGCATGATGATTCTCGCCGGCCTCTGCGATCTGCTCGATGGCCCCGTCGCGCGCCGCCAAGGCCGGGTCTCGATGTTCGGCGGTTTTCTCGATTCGATTTTCGACCGCTACGCCGATCTCATTCTCTTCCTCGGCCTGCTGGTCTATTACTCGCACGTGAATCGCTTCGGCTACGCTATGCTCGCTGGCGCCGCGATGGCCGGCTCGGTGATGGTCAGCTACGCGAAAGCTCGCGCGGAATCGCTCGTGCCCTCTGCTGAAGTTGGATTTTGGGAACGCCCTGAGCGCTTGGTGCTGATGATTTTGGGCGCGCTCGTGAATCGCATGGACGTCGTGCTCTGGATTCTCGCGATCGGCCCCAACATAACCGTGATCCACCGCATCATGCGCACCTGGCAGCAAACGAAGGAGGAAACTCGCGCACCAGTCCCACTGCCACGCACTCCCGCACGCCCCGGATCACAGCCAACCGGACTGCCGGCTGGCTCCTCCGCATCACTGCAAGCCAATATTTCCGGCGAAGTCCGCGACTCTTCTCCGATGCTAACCCGCACAGCCCGCCGCGGAGGCTAACCGTGCCCAAGCTTCTCGGTATCACCGGCCTGCTGGTAATCCGCGCCGGGATTGACCTGCTCTGACAATCGCGCCACGAAATTAAATTCTGGATGGTCGCCTACATCGCATTCTTCCGCGCCCTCCTGTACAGTCGCGATTCCGCCCCGCTCTTGTTCCCCTCCAAAGAAGCCGCCCACAAACGCCAAGGCGCCGTCGGCCTCCTACTAGGCATAAGCTTCGCGTTCCTCCTGGGCTCCCTCTTCGCTTTTCTCCGCGCCCTCCGCGCTCTGCCTTCCGCGTCCTCTGCGTTACACCTTTTCGCCTTTGACGTGCACTCTTCGCCTGCCTCTCGCTGGGACTCTGTGCCTCTGTGACAAATCCTTTGCCTTCCCAAACAGTCCCACCCCGCCCGCCCCGCAAGTTCGGATCCGTTAACCTGCCATTCACAATCCTGAGATATGGTCCACCGCGGCCTGCGGCCCCACGCCGCGTTCATGATATAAGTGGCACTCAGCAGCACGGAAATTCCTGGACCCATCGCCAGCACGGTATTCGCGAACAGCCGTCACGCCCGGAAATCAGAGCGAGGAGAAAAAATGCCCACACCACCGAGCCCAGACCCACGCACGCCTCCTTCAAACGCCTCCATCTGGAACCGCGTAGCCCAAACCGACGACTTCAAAAAGCTGCTCGCCGCCAAAAAAGCCTTCGTCCTACCCGCCACTATTTTCTTCATCCTCTATTACTTCGCGCTCCCCGTTTCCGTCGGCTACTTCCCCGCGCTCATGCAACGCAAAGTCTGGGGCCCGGTAAACGTCGCCTACCTCTTCGCCCTTTCGCAATTCATCGTCGCCTGGGTTATCGCCTACCTGTATGTACGCGCCGCGCGCGAATTCGATTCTCGAGCCGCCGCAGTCATCAAGGATCTCGGCAATCTCGAAGCGAAGGGAAACTAACCGATGAATACCACGCTCATTCTCTTTCTCGCGTTCATCGCCATCACTCTGGGCATCACCGCATGGGCCTCGCGCCTCTCCGGCTCCTCCGCTTCCTATTTCGCGGCCAACCGCCGCATCAGCGCCTGGCAGAATGGCGTCGCCGTCGCCGGTGATTACATGTCCGCCGCATCCTTCCTCGGCATCGCCGGCCTCATCGCGTTCTTCGGCTACGACGGCTTCATGTACTCCGTCGGTTTTCTAGTCGCCTACCTCACCGTCCTGCTCGTCGTCGCCGAGCCACTGCGCAACACCGGCAAGTACACCATGGCAGACGTTCTCGCCTACCGCCTGCACCCTCGCCCGGTTCGCGCCATGGCTTCGCTCAGCACCATCACCGTCAGCACGTTCTACATGATCGCGCAGATGGTGGGCGCCGGGGCGCTGGTCGCCCTGCTGCTGAAAGGGTCGGGCATCAGCTTCCGCCTCGCGGTCACCAGCGTGGGAATCCTGATGATCGTTTACGTCGTCTTTGGCGGCATGATCGCGACCACTTGGGTGCAGATCATCAAAGCCATTCTGCTGATCTCCGGCACGATTCTTCTCAGTTTCATGGTCCTCGCGCATTTCGGCTTCAGCCTCGGCGCTTTTTTCACCGCCGTCAGCCAGGTTCATTACCACGCGCCAGACGGAACCGAAGTCGTGAAAGATTTCCTCACGCCGGGTTTGCGCTATAAACCCCCCTACGGCGCGCTCGACCTTCTCTCCCTCGGCATCGCCTTGATTTTCGGAACTGCCGGATTGCCGCACATTCTCGTGCGCTTCTACACCGTGCCCGACGCCAAGACCGCGCGCTTCTCCGTGGTCTGGGCCATGTGGATCATTGGCATCTTCTACATCCTCACCACTTTTCTCGGCTGGGGCGCCGCCACCATCGTGGGCCGCGACTTCATCGCAAAAAATGGCGGCAACAATATGAGCGCGCCGCTGCTTGCGAACGCGCTCGGGGGGCCCATTTTCTTCGCCTTCATTTCCGCGATCGCCTTCGCCACCATTCTCGCCGTCGTCGCCGGTCTCACCATCAGCGCCTCCACATCTTTCGCGCACGACGTCTGGACCAACATCATCCGCCACGGCCAGGAACACAATCCCGGTGAAGAACGCCGCATCGCGCGCATCGCCGCATTTGTAGTCGGCGCGATTTCCATCGCCATCGCGATCGTCCTGGGCCCCACGGCCAACGTTGCGTTCCTCGTCGCACTAGCTTTCGCCGTCGCCGCTTCCGCGAATCTTCCAGTGATCCTGTTCTCGATCTTCTGGAAGCGTTTCAACACCGCCGGCGCAGTAGCAGGACTCGCCACCGGCCTGCTCGCTTCGATCGTCCTGATTTTCCTCGGCCCCAGCATCATGACGGTTGACGCTCCAACGGTTGCCCCCGCCGCGCGTCACATCATCCAGCACGCCCCCATCTTCCCGCTCGAAAATCCCGGCATCCTAAGTATCCCGCTCGGATTCATCGGCGCAATTCTCGGCACGCTGCTAAGTAAACGCGACCCCGCCGGCGAAGAAAAATTCGCCGAACTCCAAGTCCGCGCCAACACCGGCCTAGGTGCCGAAAAAGCCGTCGCCCACTAGGGTTTGTAGAGGCGGTTGGCGAACCGCCCCCGCCAGTTGATAATCCGCACACGCGCCCCGCCTTCCCCGTCGCTCGCGCCGCTCCCTGCGTTATCATGGCTTGCGAACAATTTCGCGAGCCCTTGAAACCTTCCCTGATCATCCACGGCGGCGCCTGGAACATCCCCGACGAATCCGTCGCAGACTGCCGCGCCGGCATCCAACGCGCTCTCGAAGCCGGATGGAAAATTCTCTCCAGCGGCGGCGCTGCGATTGACGCCGTAGAATCCACCATCGTAATCCTGGAAGACGATCCCACGTTCGACGCAGGCTTCGGTTCACACCTGAATACCGAAGGCCACGTCCAGCTCGACGCCATCCTCATGGACGGCCGCACGCTCAAAGCCGGAGCAGTCGCCGCCGTAGAGCACATCCACAATCCGATCCGCCTCGCGCGCAGCGTGCTCGAACACAGCGAACACATGATGCTCGTCGCGGACGGCGCGGAAAAATTCGCCGAAGAACACGGCATCGCACTCTGTCCGCCCGAAGATTTGATCCACGAACGCGAACGCATCGCCTGGCGCCGCTGCCTCAGCGATTCCCACGCCGCCGAACATCATCTCGGCCACGAATCCGGTACCGTAGGCGCTGTCGCTCTCGATGACCAAGGCCATCTCTTCGCCGGAACTTCCACAGGCGGCACCTGCTGTAAACTCCCCGGCCGCGTCGGCGATTCCCCTCTGATCGGCTGCGGCTGCTATGCCGACGCTGAATCCGGCGGCGTCTCCTGCACCGGCCACGGCGAAGGGATAATGAAAATTGTAATGGCCAAGATGGCCACCGATCTCCTGCACGACCAGCGCGTCCTGCTCTCGCATCGCAAAAAGGCCGGCCCGCTTTCGCTGGCGCAAGCCGTAGCCGACGCCTGCATCCGCAAACTCGCCCATCGCGTCCACACCACCGGCGGCCTAATCCTCCTCGATCGCCAAGGCCGCCCCGCCGCCGCCTTCAACACCCCCCGCATGGCCTACGGCTACATAGAAGAATCCGGCAAATTCCGCATCGCCCCGTAGCCTCGTCCCCAACCTAGCTTTTTTCCTTGACCTCCCGGTGCCCTCCTGTTTACGCTGTAGCCGCAACCTGCTGGATTGACCCCGCCGTGTCCCCACAATTCGCAAACCGCTGCCGCGTTCCGCCGCATCCTTCCGCTGTTTCGCTCATCCAATCCCGCGGGGCAATCTGTGCTAAAACGAATCGAACTTAAGGAGAAAGCCATGGCCATACGCGATGCACTGCTTGCCGAATTCGACCACGAAATGATCAGCACCCGCCAAACTCTCGAACGCGTCCCCGAAGGCAAACCCGACTGGGCCCCACACGAGAAATCCATGAAGATGGGACGCCTCGCCGGCCACCTCGCCGAACTTTCCGGCTGGGGCGCGACCATCATTAATCAAGATGAATTGGATTTTCGTCCGGTGGGCGCGCCGCCGATGCAGCCGCTGGTGATGATTTCGCGCCAGCAACTGCTCGACACATTCGACAAAAAAGTCACCGAAGCGCGCGCCGCGCTGAGCGGTGCCAGCGATGAACATCTGCTGAAGAACTGGAAGCTTCTCGGCGGCGGCCAAACCATCATGGTCATGCCCCGCATCGCCTTCCTGCGCAGCTTCGTCATGAATCACGTGATCCATCACCGCGCGCAACTCGGCGTCTATCTCCGCATGAACAATGTCCCGGTGCCCAGCGTCTACGGCCCCTCCGCCGACGAAGGCAAAATGTAAGCCCGGTCTTGACTTGCATCTGTAGCGGCCGCTTCGTCCCGGCCTTTGCGGGACGAAGCGGGCACGCTTTTCGGTTTCTCCGCTCTCTGCTCCAGCGTCTGCCTGCTTCCTTGCTTCCCTGCCTCCCCTACCCCGCCGCCTCCAATTCCTCCGCCATCTCCAGCAATTTCCGCACCGTATTCCAATTTCTCCCCGTCGACGCAATCTTCAACGTCCGCTCCACCGTCGCCATCGGCAAGGTCGGCCGCGCCATGCCATTCGGAAAATAAATGAAAAGCTCGCGGCCGCTCACGCGCAATTCTTGCGGCGCGCACTTGATCTTCAAAACCTTGTCGAGCGCGTCCGCCGCAGGACTGCTCGCGAGAAACGCCACCAGCAATCTGCTCGCATCAATACCTGACCGCTTCGCGAACGGATTGCGCACAATCACCTCGCGCAATTCCGGCGCGGTGCGCACGATCACACTCGGACGAAATCCAAAATTCCGCTCGATCCCCTTCTCGATCCGCGCGCCGACGGCCGCCAGATCCCGCTTGTCCGCGCGGCACACCACGTTGCCGCTTTGGATGAACGTCTGCGCATCGCGAAATCCCAGCGACTGGTACACCGCGCGCAATTCGTCCATCTTGATCTTGTTGTGCCCGCCCACGTTCACGCCGCGCAGCATGGAGATAATCACGCTCATCGTGCCGCGCAGTATAACGCAAGTTTCCATCTGTGAATTACGCGCTGCTGCTAAAATGTGGCAGGCTGGCCGCGCAATTGCCATGACCCCTGAACCCCCGTCGCCATCGCACGATCCCATCCGCCGCAACCTCGCGCTTCTGGGAACCGCGCTGTTTCTGATTCTCGCTCCCGGCTGCGTCGCAGGTCTGGTGCCCTGGTGGATTTCCCACTGGCAATTTCGCGCGCCGTTCGCGGGCTACGCGCCGTTGCGCGTAATCGGAGTCGTGCTCATCGCCGCCGGCGCCTGCGTCGTCGTCGATTCCTTCGCCCGTTTCGCGCTGCAAGGGTTGGGCACGCCCGCGCCCGTTTTCCCCACGCTGCACCTGGTGATTAAGGGCTTTTATCGTTACGTTCGCAATCCGATGTACGTCGCGGTCGTCGCAGTGATACTCGGCCAAGCGCTGCTGTTCGGCGACATTCGCGTCTTCGAGTACGCGCTGTTCGCCTGGCTCGTCGCGCACTTGTTCGTACGCACATACGAGGAGCCCAGGCTGCGAAAATCTTTTGGCGCTGAATACGATAGGTTCCGCGCCAACGTTCCGCGCTGGATTCCGCGCCTCACTCCCTGGCGCGACAACACGGAATCACGACACGCCTAGCCCGATCCGCCGCACCCACCGCGCAACCATGTTCCGCCGCTAGCGCGGAAAATCCGCGGGGAGCTGCGGTTCGCTGAACGCATTCCATTGTGAGTAATCGCTGACGCCTTCCTCGCTGACCCCCGGCGCCGTGCGGCGCGTCTCGCGCGGCAGATGGTCCTGTTCGTCAACGCACATGGAAAATCGAAATTCCTTTTCCGACGGATCGTGCGGCGTCGCAACCGCAATTTCATAATCGCGGCAAGACTCGCCTGCGATGCTCCGCACCCCACCGCGCCGCACACTACCATCGGCAATGATCGCCTCGTACGGCAGCGAGTTGTCGTCTGACCCCAAAGAACCCTTGTCGCATTCAAATATGGGCAGAGAACCTTGCCCGTTGCCCCGGCCCAAAACCCACTGTCGGTCCACACGCCCATACGACCGTGCAAAGTAAATGATCGAGTCCAGAACCCTAGGGTTACCGTTCTGATCCGTGGCTCGGCGAATCGTGTGTTGAAAGGCGGGGCAAAACGTATCGATATCGAAGGTCTCCGGAGCAGAAGCAGGAAAATAGTGCACGCTGTGATAATGCCAACTCTTCGCGCTGGCAGCGGCTTGCTGCGAACGCTCCATCTCTCGCATTGGAGAGTTCCGCCAATTCCACCCTCCTAGCCCCGCGGCGAGCACGATAAGCACAACCGCCGCCACGACCCACTTTCCCATCAGAGACCTCCCGGTCTACAGCCGCTGGCCCCGTGGCGGCGATGCCCCCGAGCCGGGCGTCCCCCCGCTATGTCGGCTCATCATTTTCCGTTTCGCCGGAACCACAATACACGCGCGGATAGCGTGCGTGCGGCACATCTTTTCGCCAGCTTGTCATTTTCCGTTCGATGCGGACGATAATACAGGCGAGGGCGCTCCGCCCTTCGATTATTGAAGGCCGGAGCTTGTGCGCAGCCAGCCGCGCCCGCTCTAGATTTGCCTTTGTAGCGGCCAGCTTTAGCTGGGCGCCTTTGAATTTGAATTGCGCCAACGCACGCAACACGCGCAACTCGCTTGCACGAACTCTTTGAAGGAGTAACTCGATGCGTCATTCCGAAATTGCAATTCCATCCGTGGCGTCGCGGCGACATTTTCTACGTACGGTTTCGCTCGCTGCCGCTTCGACTTCGATGCTCCGCGGGGCGCAGGCCGCGCAAGCAGCTGCGGCTGTCCCGCTCGCGCCGAAAGTCCTCGCAAGCTCGGCAGACGGAGAGTTCGATGCCGCACGCATGCGCGCCCTCGCTGCCTGGACCGGGCAGACTTTGCAGACGCCGCATCCAGTGCCCTTCGGCGCGGAGATCGTGCACACCGCAACCGGCGAGCGCCTCATGCGTGCGACGAATGCCGTCGGAGAAGAACACGATCCCAGCGCGCACGCCGAAGTCCGCACCATTCGCCTCGCTTGCGCCGAACTCAAGTCGCCTTCCCTTCGCGGCTACACGCTCTACACCACGTGCGAGCCTTGCCCGATGTGCATGGCCTGCGCGTTGTGGGCGCGCATGGATCGCGTCGTCTACGGCGCCACAATCGCTGACGCCGCGCGCTTCGGCCATCAAATTCAGATTCCCGCTACCGAGCTCGTAAAGCGCTCGGACATGACCTGCATCGTAGATGGGCCCATCGAGCGCGACGCGTGCTTCGCGCTCTTCACCGATCCCAACATGCAGAAAACTTTCAAGCTCTGGAATTCGGAAAAACCTTGAATAGGGTCGTTGGCCCTGCCAGGCGCTTGTTGCTGTGGCAGGCGTCGCGCGTATCGCTTTACGTCGAATCTGCGTTCTTAGAATCGTGGGGCAAGCTGGAGGAGTCCAATTCAGTTGGCAGGCTTTCTCTCAGCCGGCTGCTTACCTGGGAGGACTTACTATGCTGTTCGACTTCGCCACCATCCCCGCGCGAGAGCGCTACAAACTGATGGTGTCCACAATCGTTCCGCGTCCAATTGCGTGGATTGTAACGCAGGATTTGCAGGGGCAGTTGAATGCAGCGCCATTTTCTTTTTTCAATGGATTTGCGGGGGATCCTCCGGTGGTGGGAATTGGAATTGGGAGTCACGATGCGGGGCGGCCGAAGGATACGCGGCGGAATATTCGCGACACGGGGCAGTTTGTGGTGAACCTGGTGTCGGAGGAAGTTCGCGAACGGATGAACATCACGGCGATCGAGTTCGAACGCGGGGTAAGCGAGCCGCACGAGGCAGGCCTTGCGACCGTTGCGAGCGTGCACGTGAAACCCCCGCGCATTGCCGATAGCCCTGTTTCGATGGAGTGCGAGTTGATGCAGATCGTGGAGTTAGGAAAGGAGAGTGGGCTGGTGCTGGGTCGGATACTAGCGATGCACGTACGCGACGAGGCAGTCATCGATCCAGTGAAACATCACATCGACACGCCGCAGCTGAAACTGATCGGCCGCATGCACGGCGCCGGCTGGTACGCACGAACGTCGGACCTCTTCCGCATGGACCGAATCCCGCGCGACGCCTGGAAGCTACGCGACACCAAACTGGAAAGTAAGTAGCGCGCCGGAATATGCGGGTTCCTGCGGTTGAATCGGTAGCTCGGCGACTACGCGCAACGGCCCTACCGAAGGCGCCAGTGGCAAGCCGCGCTCCATCGAGTGCGGCAGCGAGCTCCCGCGCTCTAAGATGAATCCTAACGCACCATCGCCCGTGCAACTACGAATAGCGCTAAAATTCACCGTGTGTTAACGGCAGTCGGGGCACTCTTCAAGCCTCCGCAGGACGCAACATGCTTGTTCTGGTACAAACTCAGACCACCACCCCCGCCACCCCACCCAAAATCAATCGCTAGTTTTTGTCGTGTTTTTCGCGATTACAACCCGCGACGCAATTCCCCGTCAGCATATCGCTACGACGAGCTTCCACCCGCCCGTTGTATCCCCGCTCGCCCCTGTGCTAGCATCCGGTTTTCCGCAGGGTCATGCGCGCAGCCGCCGGGGGGCGGCGCCGTGATGATGTTCGCCTCGCTTTACATGTCGGATTGCACGTCTGTTTTATCCCCTTGCGAAATGCCTATTCGGAGCCACCCTCGCGCTAAGTCGCGCGCGGCCAGCGCATTTCCCTTTTCCAATTTCGCTTTTCCATTTTCTGCTTTCAATTCCTCCGAGGTGAAAAATGAAAAACTACAACACTGAATGGATCCGCAACGTTGGCATTGTCGGCCACGGCGACACGGGAAAAACCCAGCTGGTGTCGTCGTTACTGCACACGGCGGGGATGACGCCGCGGCTGGGAAAAGTCACCGAAGGCTCGACCACCACCGATTGGGACGAAGAAGAGGTGGCGCGCAAGATTTCGATCAATACGGGCGTCGCGTATGCCGAATGGCAGGCGCCGGCGCAGCCTGAAAAGACCAAAATCAATCTCCTCGATACCCCGGGCTATTCCACTTTCATCAACGAGACAAAATCGTCGCTGATTGCCGCCGATGCCGCGCTGATCGTGGTGGACGCTGCCGCGGGAGTGCAGGTGGTCACCGAAAAAGTGTGGGACTACGCGACCGAGTACGATTTGCCACGCGCGTTCTTGCTCAATTGGATGGACCGCGACCTCGCGAGCTTCGAGCGCGCCCTCGATTCTGTGCAGCAGGTTTTCGGGCGCGGCGTGGTGCCGATTCAATTGCCGATCGGCTGGGAAAAAGGATTTCGCGGCGTGGTGGACCTGATCACCATGAAGGCGCTGATCTATACGCCGGACGGAAACGGGATCGCGAAGATCGAGGAAATTCCGCAGGCGCTCGCGGACGAAGCGAAACTGGGGCACGAAACGCTGGTGGAAATAGTCGCGGAAGGCAACGACGCATTGATGCAGGAATTTTTCGACCAGGGCACGCTGCCGGTGCACGATCTGGTGATGGGTCTGCGTGAAGCGGTGCTCGCGAAGCGCTTGTTTCCAGTGATGCTCAGCTCGGCGCTGCACAATATCGGCAGCGACGCGGTACTGAATCTGATGGTGGCGATTTTTCCATCGCCCGCAGCACGCGGTAAAATTGTCTGCCACAAGACGGCGGATCACAAAGGCGAGACCGTTGAACGCGCCATCAGCGATTCGGGGCCGCTCTCCGTATTTGTGTTCAAGACGCTGGCGGATCCTTTTGCCGGGCGCATCACTTATTTCAAGGTGATGTCCGGGGTGCTGAAAAATGATGCGACGCTCGCAAATTTCAATCGCGGCACGCAGGAACGATTTCAGCACATCCAGGTGATGCAGGGGAAAACCGGGACGGAAGTGAGCGAGCTGCACGCCGGTGATATCGGCTCCATCGCGAAATTGAAGGAAACCACCACCGGCGAAACACTGGGCGACAAGAACGCGCAGATCTTCTGCGCGCCGGCGCGGATTCCGGAACCTTCGATTACATTTGCGGTGGAACCGAAAACGCGCGCGGACGAAGACCGCATCGGCGTCGCGATTCACAGAATCCTGGAAGAGGATTTGGCGCTGCGCTTTGGGCGCGATCCGCAGACCAAGGAATTCCTGCTCAGCGGCGCCGGGCAGCAGCACATCGAAGTCGTGGTGGCGAAGCTGCGCAAGCGGTATCACGTGGAATTAATGATTCATCCGCCGAAAGTTCCCTACCGCGAAACGATTCGCGCCAAGGCCGACGCGGAAGGCAAACACAAGAAACAGACCGGAGGGCACGGGCAGTTTGGCTTGTGCCGCATCAAGCTGGAACCGCTGCCACGCGGCAAGGGCATCGAATTCGTGGACGACGTTTTCGGCGGCGCGATTCCCAAGAACTGGATTCCGTCGGTGGAGAAAGGTGTGCGGGATTCCGCCGAGCGCGGCTACCTGGCAGGATTTCCGGTGGTGGATTTCCGCGTAAGTTTGTACGACGGAAAATATCACGATGTGGATTCCAGCGACATGGCTTTCAAAATCGCGGGGTCGCTGGCGTTTAAGGAGGCGATGAAGCAGGCGCGTCCGGCGTTGCTGGAGCCGATCATGCAGGTCGAAGTGTACGCGCCCGATCAGTATTCAGGCGACTTGATGGGACACCTGAGCGGGCGGCGTGGAAAAATCAGCGGCAGCGAAGCGCGCGCAGGCAACGTGGTAATCAAAGCGCTGGTGCCGTTTTCAGAAATGCTCAGCTACGCCAATGAATTGATTTCGCTGACCCAAGGCCGCGGAAGCTATGCGATGGAATTTTCGCATTACGATTACGTGCCGAATGAGATCGCAGAAAAAGTGATCGCGGCGCACAAGCCTCATCATGCGGGCGACGAGAGCGGCGAGGAGAACGGAAAGTCGGCTTCTGCCTAGTCGGAAGCGCCGGATTTCGCGCCGCTGTTGTGGTGCGGGATCAGGCGCGCGAAAAATTCCTCGATTGAACGAAACGGCGAGGGCCTTGCTTCGGGTGCCGCTGCGGGCTGCGCAGCCACAGCTGGCGCAGTAGCGGATGGCGCGACTGACGATTGCGCCGCGGCGGCCTGCGTCGTTGTGGCGTGCTCGGTGGCTTCAGCCGCGGATGCGGGCTGCGCGGCTGTTTGTGCATCCGCAGTTGGCGCGGCAGTGCTTTGCGCCGCTGCGGACTGTGTTGCTGACGCTTCAATTGAAACCGGCTGCGCTGACGTCGCCGTGGATGCGGTTTGGGCTGGCGCGGATTTAGCTTGCGCGGTTGCGGCTGCCGTTTCTGAAACCTGCGCTTCAGCAGGCTGCGTCGATGCGGATCCTGTTTGCACCGGCGCGGATGTAGTTTGCGCGGCTGTCTCTGCGCCTGCGGCTTGCGCCGATGCGGACGTTGCTTGCGCTGCTGCAGACGGCGTCGATGCGGCTGCAGTTTGTGCCGGCGCGTCGGACGGAACGGTTTTCGATGGCGCCGCTACGACTGGCACGGACGCAGTTTGTGCTGGCGCAGCTGCAGGTTGTGGTGGCGCAGTCACGGTTTGCGCTGGGACTGCCGCGTTTTGCGCTTTCGGGCCTTCGCCTTGTTTGTACTGGCCGCTGCGGCCTGGCGTTCCGCCTGGGCAGCCTACGCCAAAGCAAGGTCCCGTAGCCCGGAACAGGTCGCAACCCGACATGGAGACGGTTGATATGCACAGAACCAGCACAGCGCTGAGCTTGTTGCTCATCGTTTCCTCTCACGAAGTCTGCTAGTGCGCGACGACAAGGCCGGAGCTATAGCTCGATGATGGCACGGAACGGCGGCCACCAAGAGAATTCCAGCGAAGGTGTAGGCGAAAACAGCAGCAAATAGAAGGCGAAACCTACAGGGCGGACCCGGAAAAACCGCGGGTTTTCAGGAAAAGCGGGGTAGAAAGAACCCCGTGTGGCGGCGATGTTCGTCGAAAGCCGGGCCGAATTCAGCTGCCAGGAACTCTTCTTCCTTGCGGGCCTTGCGGATGAATCCGACGAGAAACATCAGGACGGCAAGGAGGCCACGGTATTCGCCGATCAGGAGCGCGGTGCCGAGCGTCGCAAGCAGCAGCCCGGTGTAAATTGGGTGGCGAATGTGAGCGTAGGGTCCGGAGCGGATGAGTTCGTGGCCTTCTTTGATCTGGACTTCGGCGCTCCAATCTTTGCCGATGGTGCGGCGGGCCCAGATGGCGAACAGGACCCCTGCGGCGCAAAGGGCGCTGCCGAGCCAGGCGATCCACACTTGATCAGGAACGAATCGATGATTTAACGGACCCCAGTTGGGATTTTCCTGATAGACGAGGAAGAAGCCAGCGGCCATGAAGACGATGTAGAGCATGCGCTCTGCGGGATTCTGGCGCTTCGCGGTTCTTTTTACGCCGAAAGCTGCGCCGAGCCAGTAAAGCGCGAAGAGGATCCAGAAACCGTAAACAATTGCTGCGGGCGTTACGTGCATTCGTTCGGGCTCCGGGAAATCTAAGTCGCGCGAACGGGCGACTCCGTCCATTCAGGATGTCGCGCGCTTGAAATATCTGGTAGCTGTGCGGTTCCGAGCTGCGCGAGACATTGTTGCCTACTCTGAGAGCTTTGCCAACCGCGTCGTCTTGGGGAAGCGAAGGCGTGTTGGGCTCTGCCAAATTGGAGCTTGCGACGCTTAAACCAGCTGCGGCAAGCTGGCTCGCCATGAAAAAACCTGTGAAGGGCCGCCGTTTGGCGGATTCGACGATTGCTATTCACGCCGGTGAGGATCGATTTCACCGCAGCGTGCCGGTGGGAACGGCGATCGCACGCACTTCGAATTTCACGTTTGCAAACACGGAAGAATTGAAGCTGTGGGCCGAGGGAAAACGGCCGGCGTACATCTATACCCGTTATGGAAACCCGACGCTTTCGGTGGCGGAGGAGAAAATCGCAGCGTTGGAAGGAGCGGAAGCCGCGATCGTGACGGCTTCGGGGATGGCCGCGATTTCCAGCGCGTTGCTGACGGTGCTGAAGACCGGCGACGAAGTGATTGCCACGCGCGCGCTGTACGGCGGGACGTATCGGCTGATGCGGGACGTCTTTCCACGGATGGGAATTGTGGTGCGTCACCTGGAGACGGACTTGGCGGGAATCGAGCGGCTGGTGAACCCGCGAACAAAGGTGCTGTACATCGAGACGCCGACAAATCCTACGCTGCGTTTGGTGGATTTGCAGAAGGCGATCGCTTTCGCGAACGAGTGGGACTTGATTTCGCTGATCGACAACACTTTTGCCAGTCCGGTGCTGCAGAAACCGATTGCGATGGGATTTGACCTGGTGATGCACAGCGCGACGAAATATCTGGCGGGACATTCGGACGTGATTGCGGGAGTCGCGGCGGGGAGCCGTGCGTTGATCGGGAAGATTCGCGACATGATTATTCATTTGGGCGGGTCGATGGATCCGGAGGCCGCGTTTCTGCTGATCCGCGGGATGAAAACGTTAGAACTACGGATGCGGCGGCAGTGCGAGACGGCGTTGGCCATCGCGCGATTTCTGCAGAAGCATCCGAAAGTTTCAAGGGTGCATTATCCCGGTCTGGCTTCGCATCCGGATCATGCGCTGGCGAAGCAGCAGATGAAGGGTTTTGGGGCGATGTTGGCTTTCGACTTGAAGGGCGGCTTGGCAGCGGCGCGGCGTTTTTGCGATCGGACGCGCGTGTTTTTGCTGGCGGTGAGTTTGGGCGGCGCGGAATCTTTGGTGGTACTGCCGATGTATTCATCGCATTACCGGATGTCGCTGGCAGAGCTGCAAGGGGCAGGAGTGGAGCCGGGGACGGTGCGGGTTTCGATTGGGCTCGAGGATCGGGCGGATTTGATCGAGGATTTGCGGCAGGCGCTGGCGTGAGGAACTCCTGCCACAGAGGCACAGAGAAAGACGAACACTACCGCAGAGACGCAGAGAAAACTGAAGACACATCCCCGAACCTGGTGCGTCAGCGTCTGAAGGCACGACCTACAAAAATCTTGGCTTGCGGCGGCGCGGCGAGGAGCGCCGCCGCGAGTGCTTCCCCCCCATTTCGAACCGCGAGATTAAAAGTTGAGCTTCGCGCCGATTTGGACTTGGCGGGCTCCAGTGGTGCCATCGTTCTGGCCGACCTGAGAGGTGGAGTAGCCGAACAGGGAGTCTTGAATGTTGGTGTCGGGCTTGTTGAATTGGGTGCGGTTGAAGAGATTGTAGAACTCGAACCTCAGTTGGAAAGTGAATCTCTCATGGATGACGGTGTTCTTCGAGAGGGCGAGGTCCCAGTTGTTGATGCCTGGGCCGGTGAACTGATTGCGCAGGAGGTTCGAGGGCACGTCGAACGGGATCGGCATGATGGTGGCGTCGTCGGGGTTGAATGCGGCAAGGTTGTAGCCGGTGAAGACGCCGGTGCTGGCAATCACGCGGCCGGTGGCAGGGATCGTCTTCAGAGCGGACGCGTTGACGACGGTGACGCGGTCGGCGAAGTTGGTGTGCAGAGTATCTACGGTGCCGAAGATGTCGTAAGGGAGACCGGTCTGCCACGCGGCGATTCCGCTGACTTGCCAGCCTTCCAAAGCGCGGCCGGTGACGCCGTTTGCGAAATGAGCGCGACCGCGGCCGATGTTCGGCAGATAGACAAAGTTGATGACGCCGCGTTGACGGGTGTCAAAACCCGAATTTCCTTTTTCCCGCCGCAGATTGAAGGAATCCACGGGGAAATTGGTGTTGGAGATTGTGGGAACCAGGGGATCGGAAGAATCATCAAGCGCGTGAGCCCAGGTGTAGGAACCCTGAATCTGCAGGCCGTGGAAATTCTTTTCGGTGACTTGCAGTTGCAGACCGTCGTACCAGGAATGGCCAGAGGTTTGGTCGGTAAAGGCGTCGAAGAAGGCGTTGTTGTTGACGGCGTCGAACGGCAAGAAGGGTAAACCGGTCGCGGGGTTCGTGCTTTCCGCACCAAAATAGAGATTGCTGAACTGCAGAGTGCTAACGTCGCATTGAAGTGCGTTGGGAACGGCACAGAACGCCTTCAGTTGGGAGACCAGGTTCGGTTGTGGAGGGGCGCCATCCACCACGCGAAGAATCCGCGTGCCGTGGTTGCCCACGTAGTTGACGTCGAGGTTCAGATTTTGTTTGAGCTCGCGCTGTACGCCGATATTCCAGGTGACGATGAGCGGCGGCTTGATATTGGGATCGAAAAGGTCGGGGAAAATACCGGAACCGTCGGGAACGACGGGAGAGGGCGTCAAATTTCCGGGAGCGAGTTGCGCCTGAAGTTGCGCGGCGGCAACGGGACCGAAAGAGGGCGTGGGTTGGTTGAAGACGCTGGGTTGGAACGGCGGATTGCCGCGCGCATCCGAGACCAGATTGCCGTAGATGCGGTCGCTGAATACGCCGACGCCGCCGCGGACGGAGGTACGTCCGTTCTTGAAGGGATCCCAGGCGAAGCCGAAGCGAGGCTCGAAGTTTTTGTAGTGGTCCTTGAAGAGTTGCAGGCCGGTGCCGGGTCCGACGGGCTGGAAGGTAAAGGGCGCAGGACCGCTGCTGTCCTGGAAGAGCGTGGCGAAATTGGCATGCGCTTCGTAGGGCACGCCGTACCATTCGTAACGCAGGCCGTAGGTGAGCGTGAGATTCGATTTTATTTTCCAGCTGTCCTGCACGAAGCCGCCGACTTCGTGCTGCACGAAATTGAGTTCATCGGTCGAGTGGCGGTCGCCAGCGCGATCGAAGAACTGGGTTTGCGCTTGAGAATTCACCAGGCCAAGGAGAGCGCCGACGGTGTCCTCGAGTTCGTTGGAGTCCACATGGGTATTGAGGCCCTGCAGCGCGGAGATGCTGCTGGCGCTGAAAATGTCGAAGGTAAAGAGAGCGCGAGAATTGAAATTGGTGTTGTTGTTGGAATAAACGTCGCGCACTTCGGCGCCCCACTTGAAGGTGTGAGATTTCACGACTTTGCTCATGGCGTCGTACCACTGGTAGGTTCCCTGCTTGCTGGCCTGGTTGTCGGCATCGCCCAGCGCCTGGCAACCGAAGCCGAACGGGCCGCCCTGGCCGCCTTGAAAAACGGGGAGCTTGAAGTCGGCGCCGCGACCTTCGCCGTCGGTGAAGCCGAAGCTATCAAACGTGGGGACGCCGCCGCAGCCGAAAAATTCGTTGATGCGGTTGGCGCCGAAGCGGAATTCGTTGATGAAGCTGTTTCCAAAGGTGGAAGTGAGGCCGACGGAGAGACTTTGAATTTTGTTGTTCTCGCTGACGTCACCCAGGCCGCCGGGGAGAAAATCGTTGTGGAAGGGGTTGGGGTCGCCGAAATAGTTGTAGGTATAGCGGGCGTAGAGGCTGTGGTTCTGATTGATCTTGTGATCAACCTTGAGGACGGCGTCTTCGTCTTTCTCGCGCGATTCGCTGGGAAAGAAAAGTTGGCCGGTGATGCCGTCGGGATTTGCCTGGTTGGGAGCGGGATAGAGCGCGAGAATTTTTTGCATCACGGGATCGAGACCCACGCCAGAGGCGTTGTTGCCGACGCCGGGAGTGGTGACGTTGATGGCCTGGCTGGCACCGGTTTGTGGGTTGGTGTAGGTGAAGACGCCGGATTTGAAGGCGGCGGTGGGCACGACGGTGGAGTTGGTCAGGGTAGTGACGAAGCGATCACCCTGATAGTTAAGGAAGAAGAAGGTTTTGTCCTTGATGACGGGACCGCCGATGGAGCCGCCGTAGAGGTTGCGGACGTAGGGATTTTTAGCGGCGACGTCGCCGGTGAGCGGATCAATCTGGTGATTGAAGTAGTCGCGGGCGCCGAGCGCGTCCCAGCGGCCGAAATAGAAGAGGTTGCCGTGGAAATCGTTGGTCCCGCTACGGGTGATGACGTCAATGATAGCCCCGTTATTGCGGCCGTATTCGGGAGCGAAATTATTGGTGAGGACGCGGAATTCTTGCGTCGCGTCTGGATTTTCGGCGATGAGGCCGCCGAGGGGGCCGGGAACGTCGGCGTCATTGTTGTCCGTGCCATCCAGCAGGAAATTGTTGTTGCGCTCGCGTCCTCCGTTTACGGAGACACCGCCCAGGCCGTCGGATTGGGTGACCCCAGGGCCGAGCAGGACGAGTTGGTAGGGATCACGGAGGATTAGGGGCAGCTCGGTCATCTGCGTGTGTTCGACGACGTTGCTGAGTGTGGCGGTTTCGGTGTCAATCTGCGCGACGTTGGCGGCGGCGACTTCAACTGTGGCGGAGACGGCGCCGACTTCGAGCTTGGCGTCGAGCGTGAGGACCTGGTCAACCGTAAGAGTGACTTGGTCGAACTTGACGGCCTTGAAACCGGTTTTGGTGAAGGTGAAAACATAGACACCTGGCTGCAAGCTGGAGATGGTGTAGGCGCCGGTGTCCGTCGAGACGGTGGATCGCGCGATAGAGGTCGCCGCGTTGGTAGCGGTGACACTGGCGCCGACGACGGCCGCGCCGGAAGTATCCAGGACAGTTCCGGTAACCTTGGCGGTCTGCGCACGGAGGATGGACGGCGCAACGAGAATCCCCAGAATAATTAAGAAGGTATCGGAGCTCCTGAAAAGACGACGCGGAAAATTCATGCCGTTCCCCTTTGGCTGTTAGGCCGTATCCCCAACTGCGAGCTCGCCCGAACACTCATTTCAATGAAAGCTACGATTGCAGATGGGTGGCCAGTGCTGGTCAAAAGCTTGTCACCGCTCTAACTATTTGACTTAAAAAGGAATAGCAGAAACATGAGGCGCGAATGTAAGCACGTGCGTACGAACGCTGGAAGCGGGTTATTGGCAGACCTATGATCTTCGGGACGAGCCCGATTTATTGAGGCGATCGTGTTTTGGCTAGCGATTCGCGTGGCGCGGTGATACAAGCCTGTTTTTTGCCGATGGGCTTTAGGTGGACGCGAGGCTTGGCTGGGGGCAGGTCCCGAATTGGAATGTCCTGATTGTGACAATGGCTGGTACGGCAAGACCATTGACCGGGGCGTAGGTAGTTCGTAAGATTCTGGTTACCCCTTAGCGGGGGTGAACGACGCGGCGCCGCGTTGGATGAAACACGCTACGGACCCGAAGTTGCTTCGTAGAATCCTGCGGAGAAGTTTTGCGCGTCGCAAGGACGGACGAAGACGATGAAGCTGAGGGTCGTTGGCCAGGGGCACTTGTGCGGCTGGGCCGGAATCGCTGCTGTGGCGACGCTGTCTCTCGCCGCCTGCAACGACACCGTTTCCAGTAAGCAAGTGAAGGCGCGGCCGCCGGCTGCGACTCCTGCTCCGGTTCCCGAGTTCGTGCGCGAACCACTGCCGTTGCCGGAGCACACCGTCTCTTTGGCCTCCTTGTACGACGCCCGTCCTGCGATTGACGTCCTCATTGACAAAGTCCAGGTGATCTTCAACACCGCGCAGAAAGAATATAAGTCGGGGGATTTCGACAAGGCTCATGCGGATTACGACCGCGCGGTGGCGTTGATGCTGGCGAGCGGCTTCCAGGTGGATTCGGATCCGCGGCTTTCCGATCTTTTCGATCAGATTGGCGAGACGCTGCATTCCTACGAGCGCAGCGCGCTGCAGGATGCGGATGAAGAGGAAGAGGGCACCGGCACGCCGGCGCCGATTGACGCGCTGGCGGACATGACTTTGCCGCCGGGGGATCCGCGGCTCGCGACGCAGGCGGAAAAGGAATTGATGCGTGTGCCGCACGATCTGCCGCTGACTGTAAATGATTCGGTGCTGCAATATTTGAGTTTCTTTTCGACTCCGCGCGGGCGCGCGACCGTTGAACATGGTCTGGACCGCTCCGGCCGCTACAACGACATGATCCGGCGCGTGCTGAAGGAAGAAGGCGTGCCGCAGGATTTGATGTACCTGGCGCAGGCGGAATCGGCGTTTCAGCCGACGGCGGTATCACGTGCAGGGGCGCGCGGCTTGTGGCAGTTCATGCCTTTCCGCGGCGAGGAATACGATCTGGACCGCACTTATTATGTGGATGAGCGCAGCGATCCCGAGAAGGCCACGCGGGCGGCGGCGCGGCACATGCGCGACCTTTACGATATGTTCGGAGATTGGTACCTGGTGATGGCGGCTTACAACTCGGGGCCGATGAATGTGGTGAAGGCAGTCGAGCGGACAGGTTACGCGGATTTCTGGGAATTGCAGAAGCGCCACGCGCTGCCGAAGCAGACGCAGAACTACGTGCCGATTATTATTGCGCTGGCTTTGGTGGCGAAAGATCCTTCGCTTTACGGCGTGCAAGTCGAGCCCGAGAAACCGGCTCCGGTGGACGTGATTCATCCGGCGCACGCGATTGATTTGCGTTTGGTGGCGGATGCTACCGGCGCGGACCTGGACGATCTGCGGGAATTGAATCCGGAGATGCTGCGCAGCGTGACGCCGAACGATCCGAATTTCGAATTGAAGTTGCCCGCGGGATACGGCGAGAAATTGTTGAACGTGATCAATCAGGTGCCCGAGGACAAGTGGACGACTTGGCGTCTGCATACCGTCGAGCAAGGTGAAACGATGGCGGATATTGCGCGGCGTTATCACGTGACCGTCGCTGGGATCGAATCTGCGAACCACTTGGAAGCGCATGCGGTGGTACCGGCAGGATTTATGTTGAACGTGCCGGCTGCGCCGCCCGCGGTGCGGCTGGTGCATTATCGCGTGGTGCGCGGGGATACGCTGGAAGGAATTGCCGAGCGCTTTGATGTGAGCGTCGCGCAGTTGAAACGCTGGAATAATATTCATGGGGCGAGCGCGCCGCGCGGTTCGCGATTGAAAATCTATGCGGGAGGATCGCCGGAAGATTCCGCGCGCGCTTCCGCTGCTGCGAAATCTTCTGTGCACCCTGCTGGCAACAGCGATGCAACGGTCGCAGTGCGCAAGATTTCTGCCACAGCGACAAGCGAAGGCGAAAAGCCTGCGAGTGTGGAGCATCTGGTGAAGCAGGGCGAAACGCTCTACTCGATTGCGCACGCCTACAAGACCAGCGTGGAAAATATTCGCCAGGCCAATTCATTTCTGGGCGAGCGGCCTTTGCGAGCTGGGGATGTGCTGACCATTCAGCGTTGAGTAGACCGCATTCCTTCCATCCTGTAAACTATTTATAATAAACATCTTAATCTTTGATGTAACTTTTTGTTACCGTGCCATTCTGGCGATTTCCTCAAATATTCTGTGCGCCGAGCGGTTTTTGGCGCCTTGCATCTTGACAAACTTCTGGTACTCCGTTTATAAGCGCGCAGGGCCTGATACGCTGCTTGTTAAGTCCGACACCCAGGGAGGGACGAATGTTTCACGCCAAACAACATGATGAGGAAGATGACGAGCTACCCCGCTACGAAGAGGAAGAGGGGGAAGAAGGCGCGGAACCGCCTCACGGAGATATTGTAGAGGAAGTGGAAGAGATCATCGTCGAGGAGGAGCCAGACGGGGAGGAAGCGCCGGCGGCTGCTCCGAAGGCGAAGGCGCCGAAGAAAAAAGCGGCGAAGAAAAGCGCGCCAAAGAAGAAGCCTGCCAAGAAAAAAGCCGCGCCCAAGAAAAAAGCTGCGAAGAAGGGCACGGCCAAGAAGGCGGCCAAGCGCAAGAAGCGGTAACACCTTTTTCTTTCTTGCGAAGAAGGATCACGCGGGACCGGGCGCGCTGTCAAGGCGTTGCGGTTCCGCGTTTTTTTGCGCCGCGCGAGATTTTGCGGCACCCCCGGGCCCGTAAAATTCAGTTCCGTGATTGTCTGCTTCCTGTTTCCCTGCTTCACGGTCGCGTTGTTTCTAGTTGCCCTGAGTCGAATGAAACCCCGCGCCTGTGCTGATTCGAAACACACCCCGCGGCGCGACTTGCCACAGGCGAAGGCCCTCGCTTACACCGCTGGCAGCATTCACGCGCGAGATCGCCTCGCGGAAATCACGGCCATCACCGACACGGCGCCGGACGCTGAAAATCCGCGGCATGTGTTCGTCGAGAAACTTTTCGCGGGCGAAGGGATACGCATCGTGGCCATGAGCCAGGTGGAGGGATTCGCCGAGGACCTACGCCAGCGCATTCAGTAAGGTGACCGACGGATTCAGTGAAGTAACCACCGGGAAGTCTTGCCCGAGACGCTTGCCGGCCGGCCCATTGGGAAACGTGCCCGGTCATTGAAGCGGCGCTGCGGTGGCCGCCACCTGCAGATTCTGTGAGACAACCGCGAATTCAGTACTTCGGCGGCTCAAGCCGTCCGATTTTGCAGAGCTTTGGCGTGGCTGCAGCTGAAGCCAGGACCCACAACGATTCGCAAGTTCCTGCACAGACTCTTCGGCTCCCGCAGCACCGGATACGCCCGCGAAGCCGTGTAGCCCGGGTTAGCTGTGAACCTGGCGCGCCGGTTTGAGGGTTTGTGCGATGCGGCTCATTCGCAGCGCTGGAATTTGCTGCGCGGCCTGCGCAGGCGAAGGATGATTTACCTTGGACAGTTTTCCCTTTTCCGCCATGTGCTGCTGTGCCTGCTGCCACTCGGGAATTTCCGGGGACTCTTGCGTCCAATGCACGACCGCGGCCTCATCGCACCAGTTGAGCAGCTTGGGCATGGCTTTGCGATGGGCGCCGCCGGTGCGATAAGCGTTCATCGCCACCTCATCCTGCCAAGCCGTCATGGTCCAAAAGACGTACGGCGCGTTGACTAAAAGCCTGCCGCCAAGAAAACCCGAGCTGCGCTGGACCTGGCGCACGGACTTCGCGGTGTCCCATAGGAATTCCGGGAGATAGAGGAAGGAGCGAACTCGCAAGCGCGTCACGGAGATGAATGCCATCTGGTCCTCTGCTGGCCTCGGCACGCGAGCTTCGCGGCGCTTTGACGGCGGCAATCGTTTGCGGAATTCAGTTTACCGCAAGCGCTGCGGTTTATGGGTCGAGCGCGCTCCATTGCGGGAGCTGGCGGCGGCCGAGGAGGACTTCGGCGGCCCATGTGCCGAGGTACGTGGAGAGGGCTACGCCGTGGCCGGCGTAGGCGCCGAGGACTACGGCGTTGCGGGACGCGCTATCTTCTGATCCGCCACCTTTCCGGGTGGCTTCGCTTGCGACGCTCTGCGGGTGCCAGTCGAAGACCGGCTTCCAGGAATCGCGGAAGAGGATGGGGCCGCCCCAGCGGCGCGTGAATTTTACCTTTTCCAGGGCGGGATGGAGATGGAGGACTCGCTGTTCGAGGCGATCAAACGCTGCGGCAGATTCCTCGGCGGCGACGTCCACTTTTTCCAGATCGTCGGCGTCGGGGGATTGTACCAGGCCAGCGCCCCATACGATGGAGCGATCCCTGCGCACGCGGCCCCAGAGGTAGGGGAAATCCACGGTGTAGAAGGGTTTTCTTGGCGCGAGGCCGATCGCGGCGAGAACTTTTTCGCTGACCGGTTGGCTGAGGATCGCGAGCGTGAGGCGCGGATGCATGCCGGCCAAGCCGGATTGCGGAAGCGAGAGAGCGTTTGCCGCGAAGAGGATTTTTGCGGCGGTGATTTTTGGCTGGCTTCCGCGGCTGCTCAGGTGAAGTTCCGGCAGCGTGCTCCAGTTTACGTTTTGCACGCGGTGATTTTCGTGGATTTGCGCGCCGTGGCACTGGGCGGCGCGGGCGAGGCCGCTGACCAGTTTGCCGGGATCGAGCGCGCCGCCGGGGACTTCGTTCACCACTCTGAGTGTGCCGGAATCATTCCAGGCGATTGGTGATTGCTGGTGCTTTGCTTCTCCGGAGGTTTGATGGCGCGCGATTTCCCACGCGCCTGTGAGTTCGAAATCGCAGCGAACTTTTAGTTTTTCGAGGATCGAGCGGAAGCCCGCGAGGACGTCGCCCAGGCCGGGTTGATTGCCGGCGGCGGTTTCGCCTAGGACCATGCCGCCGGTACGTCCGCTGGCGCCGGCGCCGATGCGGGCGGCTTCGAAGACGGCTACGGATTTTTCCGGCGCGAGTTGGCGAAGCCAGCTGGCGGCGGCTAGGCCGGTGAATCCGCCACCGATTATGGCGAAGTCAAGGTGGCTGGGTAGCTTATGCCGTTGCGGGGTGAAGGAGATTCTCCAGGGGGGAGAGCCCCAGGGGTCGCGTCGAGCGGTCATCGTTGAGGGTACCTTGCTGAAAGTTGACCGTTAAACATTGAAAGCAAGAACAAAAAGGCGGCTACAAGATCGGTTGCGCGATTCAGACGCGTCGCAATTCGAAGGCTCCGGCCCGCCGAGAGGGTCGACTGGTGCGCGAAAAGCAGATCCCGCTCTGCGTCCCGCGCCCGCCAAAGCGCGGCGGGAGGGAAAAAGCGCGGGACGCCGTTCGGGATAACATGTTCTTTGTTTGGCGCCGAACCGCGACGCAAAGTCAACTACGCCCGCCTATAAACAGGCGGCCGCTACAAATTCAAATACCGACCCGGTTCAATTTCCCGCAGTCTATAAAGCGTCACCCATCCGACTGGGCTTCTAACTGTTAACTTTCAACTCTTTAAGAACGACGGGGCGCCGACTACAAAATGCTTTCCGTCCAATTTTCGAGCGTATGCTTTAGTTTGGCCATGAATTGATGGGCTATGGCGCCGTCTACTACGCGGTGATCGTAGGAGAGCGTCAGGTAGACCATGCTGCGAATGGCTATCGCGTCGTCAATTACTACGGGGCGCTTTTCGATTGTGCCGAGGCCGAGAATCGCGACGTTTGGTTGATTGATTACTGGGAGGCCGAACAGCCCGCCGAAGACGCCGGGGTTGGTGATGGCGAAGGTGCCTTCGCTGACTTCGTCGGGCTTGAGCTTTTTTGCGCGGGCGCGCTCTGCGAGATCGTTCATGGTGCGGGCGATGCCCAGGAAATTTTTCTCCTCGGCGTTCTTGATAACCGGGACGATCAGGCCCCAGTCGAGCGCGACGGCGATGCCGATGTTGCACTCCTTGTGCAGGATGATGTTGGTGCCGTCAACCGAGGCGTTCACGGTGGGAAAGGCGCGCAGGGCTTCCACGGCGGCGCGCACGAAGAAGGGCATGAAGGTGAGCTTGGTGCCGCTGGTTTCTTCAAACTTCGCTTTCATTTTGGCGCGCAGGGTGGCGATGGCGGTCATGTCCGCTTCGTCGACGGAATAGACGTGCGGGGAGACGTGCTTCGAGAGCACCATGTGCTCGGCGATGCGCTGGCGCATGACGGACATGGGCTGGACTTCGTAGTGGCCGAAGTACATTTTTTCGCGCGGGACGGCGTTTTCCAGGACCGCGGACGCGCTTGCGCCGCCGGTGGCTGGAGGAACTCCCGCAGGGCGGGCTGGTGGTGCAGCGGGCGCGGAGGTGGCCCCGCCGGAAGAGGCTGCGGCGGCGGGTGCGCCGCCGCTTTGCACGGCGCTGAGAATGTCGCTTTTGCTGACGCGGCCGCCGGCGCCAGTGCCGGGGATTTGGGAGACGTCAATATTATTTTCGCGCGCGATTTTGCGGACTAACGGAGAGCTTCGAACTCTTTCGCCACTGGCGGGTTGCGGCGCGGGTGATGCGGGCGCCGACGGAGCTGGCGCGGCGGAACTCGCAGCGGGAGGCGGCGCGGCCGGCTTGGCGGCTTCGGACTTCGCGGGCGCGGCTGCGGGTGCGGAACTGGAGGCGCCGTCGCTGGCTTCGATTATTGCGACCACCGTTTGAATCGGGACGGTCTGGCCTTCGCCGACTTTGATTTCTTTCAGGACTCCGGCCGAGGGCGAGGGAATTTCCGCGTCCACTTTGTCGGTGGAAATCTCAAACAGCGGTTCATCGCGTTCGATCTTGTCGCCGGCCTTTTTCAGCCATTTGGTAATGGTGCCTTCAAAAATACTTTCGCCCATTTGGGGCATGATGACGTCGACAGCCATGGTCTTCTCCTGTAGGTACAGACGCGCGCCGCGGGGCTAATTTCGACTAATTTCAACTAATTTCCACGAGGCAGAGCTAGGCGGCGCTGAGACATTCCTCGTGCCACACGCCGGGAATGCCTTGCAGCGTGTAAATCTCGTCGCCGCCGGTGAAGAAATCGACGGCCTTCACTTTGGCGATTTTGCCGGCGAAGGCGAGCTGCTCGGGCTCGAGCTCGTTGTGATACTGGCCGGCTTCGAGAAATGCCTCGAGGAAAGCGCGGTCGGCGATTTTCACTTCGCTGCCTACTTCAAATTCGGCGTTGTTGATGCCCTTGGACTTTCCCATCGTGTCGGTCCTGCCTTTGTCCGCTTTAGTATTTTGCCAGTTTGCGCGCGGCCGCGACTACTTTTTCGGTGTTGGGTAAAAAACGTTCCTCGAGGGGCGGCGAATACGGCACCGGAGTGTCCAGAGCGGTGACGCGGGTAACCGGGCCGTCGAGATCCTCGAAAGCGCCTTCAAAGACGAGAGCGGCAATTTCGCCGGCAATGCCGCCGGTGCGCGTGTCCTCGTGCACCACCAGCAGCTTGTTGGTCTTCTTTACGGAAGCGAGAATGGTTTCTTTATCGAGCGGAAGCAGAGTGCGCAGATCGATCACTTCCGCCTCGATGCCTTCCTTCGCCAGTTCGACGGCTGCATCCAGGGCCGTGTGCGCCATCGCGGCGTAGCTGACGACGGTGAGATCGCGTCCTGCGCGGCGCACGATGGCTTTGCCGATCGGCACGGTGTAATCGCCGGGCGGCATTTCTTCTTTCAGCCGGCGGTACAGATACTTGTGCTCGAAGAAGAGCACGGGATTGTTGTCGCGAATCGCGGACTTCAGCAGCCCCTTGGCATCCGACGGCGTGGAAGGATAAATCACTTTCAGCCCGGGCGTGTGCACGAAATACATTTCGGGGTTCGCGGAATGAAACGGACCGCCGTGCACGCCGCCGCCGGAGGGACCGCGAATGACCATGGGCACCGGCGCGCCCCAGAGATAATGGGATTTCGCGACGAAGTTGGTGACCTGGTTGAAGCAGCAGGCGATGAAATCGATGAACTGCATTTCGGCAACGGGGCGCAGGCCGAGAAAGCTCATGCCGCAGGCCGCGCCGATGATGGCGGTTTCGGCGATGGGGGTTTCGATGACGCGTTCGCGGCCGAATTTCGCTAGCAGGCCGTCGGTGACTTTGAAGGCGCCACCGTAGACGCCGATATCCTCGCCGATGGCGACTACGGCGGGGTCGCGTTCCATCTCTTCGAACATGGCCTGCCGGATGGCGTCGACCATGGTGATTGGGCCGGAAGTGGGGACTGTTTTGGAAGACAGGTTCGGAGCGGAGTGCGACATCGTCAGCGCCTCCCCTGTTTATCCTGCGGATTCTTTGTGAACGGCTTGCCCTGGGCATTTTTGCCGAAAGACTTTTGGCGCGGACTTTTGCTGAAAGATTTCTCCAGCGGAGCACGGCTGAAGGATTTTTCTTTGGGCGCGCGGCTATAGGCCGGTTTGTTCTGGGGATTCTCGGAACTTTGGCGGAAAGCTTTGTCTTTGGGACCCCGGCCGAAGGGGACGCGGGGGACGGTTGGATCCTCGGCGGCGACGCCTGCGGCCAAATGTTCCGGCTGCGATTCGGCGCGTTCCGCTGCAGGCGCCGGGGCGGGCTTTTGAAGTGCAGGACTCGCGGGCGGCGTGGCAGCTGGCACGGTCACGGGTTTCTGCGCTGGATTTTTCGCGCCGTTGCCGCCCGTGATTGCGGCCTGGGTGTACGCGGGTAAATCTTTCAGGCGCCAGGTCGGGTCGATGCTGGACTTTGGCGGCGATACTTCGGATTTTGCGCGTTTCCAGTCGGCTTCAATTTTGTGGCAGCCGTCACAGTAGACGCCTTCTTCGGCTAGTTCGGGCGGAGGAAGCGGTGAATCCTCTGCGAATTTTTGTTCGACGTCGAGTTCGCGTTCGATGCGGGCGTCAATTTCGGATTTGGCGGCCGCGTCCCAGATTTTATTTTCGGTTAGATATTTTTCGTAGAGCGTGATGGGATCGCGGCCTTTCCAGTAATCGAACATTTCCTTGGGAACGTATTCGGCGGGATCGTGCTGGGCGTGGCCGCGCATGCGCATGGTCTTGACTTCGACCAGGCGAGGGCCGCGGCCGGCGCGGCATTCGTCGACGGCTTCTTTCGCGGCTTGGTAGACGGCGACGACATCGTTGCCGTCAACGATCGCGCTCGCAATGCCGTATGCGGCGCCGCGGTCGGCGAGATTTTGTATGGGTACCTGGCGCGAGACGGGAGTGGAGTAGGCCCACTGATTATTTTCGATGATGAGGACAAACGGGGCGCGCTGCGAGGCAGCCAGGCCCAGGCCTTCGTGGAATGCGCCGGTGGAGCTGCCGCCGTCGCCGATCCAGGTGAGGGCCACGATGTGTTGTCCGAGATAGCGGCCGGCCATGGCGACGCCGGTCATTACCGGAATTAAATCGCCGAGCATGGAAATGGGCGAGACGATGTGGCGGACTTTGAGGTCGCCGAAATGGCTGGTGCCGTCTTTGCCCAGCGTCGGCGAAGTGAATTTCGCCATGTGCTGGGTGAAGATGTCGCGCGGGGGGACGCCCTTTACGAGCAGCGCGCCGATATTACGAATCATGGGAGCGATCCAGTCGCGTTTTTCGAGGGCGTAGCAGGTGCCGACCGAGACGGCTTCCTGGCCGAGACTGGAATAGAGGCCGCCGACAATTTTATTTTGGCGGAAGAGGCGGACCATGCGCTCTTCGAGCTGGCGATTGAGCTGCATGTAGTAATAGAGGTCGAGGTGCTGCGCGCGGGTGAGTTGCTGCGTCGCGGGTTGGGTCACTGATTGGGTCATGCCATGCTCCCTTTTAGTTCCAAAACCTCGCTGGGGCGTGGCGCGAGCGCGTGTTGGAGGTGCTTTGACAAATTTTCCTCAAGTTCGGCGCGTGTGACGTTGACCATCTGGCGCTCGAATAGTTCGCCGAAATGCGCGGCCAGTTCGGGCCGGACTTCTTCGGCGCGGACGGCGCGATCGAGCACGCGTTCGAGCGACGTGGCGCGCTTACCGGCAATGCCGCACGGGACGATTAGATCAAAGTATCGCAGATCGGTTGCAACATTGTACGCGAAGCCGTGGGAAGTGACCCAGCGGCTTAGGTGCACGCCCAGGGCGCCTAGTTTTTCGTCGTTTGGGGGCGCACCGACCCAGATACCGTGGCGGCCTGCGACGCGTTCGGCTGTGACTTTGAAATCGGCTGTCGCGCGGATCATGGTTTCTTCTAGTTGTTGCACGTACCAGCGGACGTCACGACGGTGTTGGGCGAGATCGAGGATGGGGTAGCCGACGATTTGTCCGGGGCCATGGTAGGTGATGTCGCCGCCGCGGTCGGTTTTGTGGAAGGAGACGTTCATTTGGGACAGGAGGCGGTCGCTGGCGCGGAGGTTTTCTCTTTTGCCGTTGCGGCCCAGGGTAATCACGTGGGAGTGCTCGCAGAAGAGCAGGACGTCGGGGATCGCGGCAGCTTTGCGGGCCTCGACCAGTTGATACTGCAGCGCGCAGGCTTGGGCGTAGGGCAGGAGGCCTGCGTTTACTTGCCAGCAGATCTTTTCTGGGTGGTTCACGTGCCTCTCAAGACGCGTTGGCGGTTGCCGCGCGTTCCATGGCGCACTGAAGTGCGCCGCTACGAAAGCGAACCAAAGGCTGTCCGGTCCCGCTTTGCGGGACCGGACGCTACAAAGGCAAATTCAACAACAACTGCAGAGGCGCCCACCTAAAGGTGGCCGCTACCAAGTCAAGAGCTCGGCCTCACAGCATCTTGCCAAACTTTCTAAAACCACGAGCTAGGAAGATTGCATCGCGCGCTAGTAGTTGATGCTCAGGCCGCGCACGGAATTGAATGCGTCGCCCATTGCTTCCCAGACTGTGGGGTGGGCGTGGATGGTCGAGGCCATGTCGTCCAGCGTGGCTTCCAGGCCCAGGGCTGCTACCGGTTCGGCGATGATTTCCGTGGCCAGCGGGCCGATGGCGTGCACGCCTAGAATTTCGCCGTATTTTTCTTCGGCTACTACTTTGATGAAGCCTTCGTGCTGGCCGAGAATGGTGGCTTTGCTGTTGCCGAGGAACGGGAATTTTCCGGTCTTCACCTGGAAGCCGGCGTCGCGGGCTTGTTTCTCGGTTAGGCCGATGGAACCGATTTGGGGCTCGCAGTAGGTGGCGTTGGGGCAACGCTTGCGATCGAAGGGCTGGACCGCTTTTCCCGCCATGCGGCCGACGGCGATGATTCCTTCCATGGAAGCAGCGTGCGCGAGTTGCGGGAGGCCGGCGACGATGTCTCCGATGGCGTAGAGGTGCGGCTCGTCGGTTTCGAGGAAGGCGTTGGTGTGCATGAAGCCGCGCTCGAGCTTGGCTTTGGTTTTTTCGAGGCCGATATTTTCGGTGAGGGGGCGGCGGCCGACGGCGATCAGGACTTTTTCTGCGCTGATGGTTTGCGCTTTTCCGGTTTTGTCTTTGTAAACGACTGTGGCGCCGTTTGCGTCTTTCTGTACGGACTCAACTTTGGCTTCGAGTTCGATTTTCATGCCGCGTTTGACGAGGGCTTTGTGAAGTTCGGCGGAAATTTCTTCGTCTTCCAGGGGAACGACGCGCGGGAGTGCTTCAAGCAGCGTCACGTCGGAGCCGAAAGTGCGGAAGATGGAGGCGAATTCAACGCCTACCGCGCCGCAGCCTACCACGATCATGGATTTCGGGATTTGCTGCAGGCCGAGAATTTCGCGATTGGTTAGCACGGTCGTGCCGTCGATTTCGACGCCCGGCAGCGAGCGGGCTGCCGAACCTGTGGCGACGAGGATGTTCGCGGTTTCGAGTTCTGTGATTTTGCCGTCTTTTTCCACGGAGACGCGGCCCGGGCCGACGATCTTGCCCCAACCGGTGACGGATTCGACTTTATTTTTCTTGAAGAGGGCGCCGATGCCGCCGGCGTGTTTCTTTACGATTTTGTCCTTGCGCGCGAGGATGGCGGGCCAATTGATTTTTACATCTTTCACTTCGAAGCCGAATTCTTCGGCGCGTTTGAAGTGATCGTAAATGTCGGCGTGGTGCAGGAAAACTTTGGTGGGGATGCAGCCTACGTGCAGGCAGGTGCCGCCGAGGAACGGATCTTTTTCGACTACGGCGACTTTCAGGCCCCACTGCGCGGCGCGAATGCCGGCGACGTATCCGCCGGGTCCGCTGCCGATTATTACGACATCGTATTTAGCCAAACCAGTCCTCCCCCAGAAATTGTGCGCCGCGAGATATGGTTTCGATCATGGAAGGATGTCCAGGATAGCGGATAAGGATTGCGGCTCTTCCAGGCTCGCAAACTCAGGATTTTAACAGTGGTGTGGGTTGGCCGCAACCCTGCGGTGAGGTGCGGGCGGGGGTGCGGCGTGGCGAAGAAGGTCAAAGGCATCGCTGAGGGACGCAGATAAACACTGATAAAGGCGAAAGCAGAGGAAACCGCTGAGACGCCGGGTGCGCAGAGAAAGGCGAGTGGGCGACGTGGCTGACATGGTAGCAGGCTCGGGCGCAGCACAAGCAGCGCCCCACTGCCGTGGCTCGCGAGTGGGAGCGTTAGCACACTGCTGCGGGTGCGCGTTGCGGCGGTGTAGCGCAGGCTGTATAATCTTGGTTGGACGCTTGGGAATTGTGGGGCCTTTTAGCTTGCTGGGCGGTCCGAGGAGTGCTGGATGTCGTTTTCTGGTTTGTATTTGACGCGCGTTTGGCTGGGGAGCAATTTTTCGACGAAGCTTTTGCCGTCGAAGATTCGGCCGCTGGCGGCGCACGTGAAGCTGACCGAGAATTGCCAGGCGAAGTGCATCAGCTGCGATTATTGGAAGACGCGCTGGCACGACGGAATCAAGGCGGATCGCGCGGTGGAGTTGCTGAACGAGATCGGCGCGGCGGGGATACGTTCGCTGCGATTTACCGGGGGTGAACCGCTGCTGCGCACCGATTTGTTCCAGATCATGAAGCGCGCGGACATGCGTCCTTTTAGCGAAGTGATCCTGCAGACCAACGGGCTGCTGATCAAGAAGATGCACAAAGAGATTAACGCGTCGGCGATTACGAAAGTTTGCATTTCGATTGACGGATTGGAAGAGACCAACGATCTGATCCGCGGGATTGACGGGTATTTTGATCTGGCCATGCAGGGGATCAAGTTGCTGCGCGGGAAGAAAGTTTCGATTGCCGTGACGCTGAACCGGATTTCCGCGAAGGAACTGGGCAAGCTGGCGGAAGTGGCGCATGGAGTGGGAGCGGAGGTGCAGTACAACGTCCTGAGCCAGAGCATTTATTTTATTAAGGACGCGGACATGGATTCGATGTGGCCGGAGGGTGGCGACGTCAAAGCGATCGCGAAATTCCTGCGTCAGGACCTGAAGCGGCCGGAGTATGAAGTGGAATATGTCACAAAATATTTCAAACGGCAGCTGGTCGCGGAGCCGCCTTGCATCCTGGGTTATCTGCAGATGTTCGTGCTTTCGAACGGCGATGTGATGACGGGATGCTATCCGCTGAAGCCGGTGGGAAATATTCTGAAGGACAAATTGGAAACGATTTTGGCGTCTGAGGATTACGTGCGGCAATGCGAGGCCATGGTGCGGCGCGAGTGCCCAGGCTGCACTTGCGGCGTGGAAAGTTCGCTGGCGATGCAGAATGCGGCTTCGAGCGCGTTTTTTGAGTTGGGAAGGCTGGCGCACAAACAAATGCCGGTGAATACGGGAATGACGGCGGAAGTGGCGTCGGCGGAAAACGCGTAGCGGACGGGACGCGTTGTTGCGCGGGCGGTGCGGGAACCGCCGCTACAAGAGCGACGAGCCGGTTCTACGGGCGCCTGTGGCAGGCGACTTGCCAACTGACGTAGTTCCCTCCTAGACTCCTTCCGTGAATGACCGATACGAGTCCTCAGACTGGATCATTTTGATTACCTCTGACGATTACTTCTTTATGTGCGCGCGCATTCCCTTGCGCGACTGCGCTTCGCGGAGCTTTTCCGGATGACAATTTTCATTGGGGTGCTTTTCGTGGTCGCTGCGGGGATCACGCTGCGCGCTGACGTTTTGCGCAGAAGGCTTTCATTCCAGAGAGCTGCTGGTTGGCGCTTGCTCACTGTCCTGGATGTGGTTTGCGTCGCAGCTACGGTGGGAGCCGCGTTGGGACTGATTCCTCTGGCCGTTGTTAACGGCGGCTTGCCGCTTTATGCGCCGGCGACTTGGGGGATTGCGGCGGCTGGATTGCTTGCGGCTTTTCTTTGGAGTGAGGGGCGGCGGCAACTACAGTTTCAGCGGCCGGCCGGGATCGTGTTTGGGGAATGGCTGATTCTTGGGGGTGCGTACCAACTTCTTGAAACGGCGATCTTCGGCGGCTGGCCGCATGTGCCGCACGGTGCGGTGGCGCGAACGGCTTGCGGCGTCGCGATTTTAATGGGCGGAGCCGTGATCGGCGTGATTGTACCGCGGTTCGTGAGGCGTTATGAGGGACATCATATTTTGGACCGCGTTGGCGAGCAGGAGGATTTTGTTCAGCCGGAGTATGTGGGGGCGACGGCGGAGTGCCCGCATCCGGAGTGGTGGCAGATGGTGGATTCCCAGAGTTCGGAGCTGGAGGTGCTGGACTTTCTGAAATCCATCGTGATTACCGCGAAGCCGCGATTGATTGTCGAGACCGGGACATTCATTGGGTACAGCGCGATCAAGATGGCGGAGGGTTTGAAGGCCAACGGATTTGGGAAGCTGATTACAATCGAGTTCGATCCGGCGATTTTTGCGAAGGCCAAGGAACGCATCGACGCTTCGGGCTTGGGAGACTGGATTGAGTATCGGAATGCTTCGAGCCTGGAGACGCCAATTGACGGGACGATTGATATTTTGTTTAGCGACAGCCATTTGACGATTCGCGAGCAGGAGATACGGCGGTTTCTGCCGCAGATTGATGCGCGGGGATTGATATTGGTCCACGACGCGAGTTCGCATTTTAAGGTGGTGCGCGAGGCGGCTCTGCGACTGGAGCAGGAGGGTTTGATTTCGGTGGTGCTGCTTTCGACGCCGCGTGGGCTCGTGATTGCGCAGAAGCGGGAGGGGCGGAAGTAGAGCTACGCTGGGTGATATGGAAACTATTCCGGTGGCAGCGCCGTATAGTAGGCAGGGATTGGGAGAGGCACGATGACCACGAATGAAGAGACGAGCAGTTTGCCTGGACCAGTGCAGGAGTTTCATCCCGAGGGGGCGCAGCGTTCGGGGATTGATACTACTTTCAGGGGGCCGACGGGAATCCGCGCGGGGTGGCGGCTGCTGCTGTTTATTTTTCTGTGGCTCGTGTGCATTAAGGCAGAGGGATTCACGCTGAAACACATTCCGGGAGTGAATGCGTGGTTCAAGGCGCAGGATCCAAACGTGTTTACCCCGCCGGTGGCGATATTTAGCGAGGCTATCATGTTGTTTGCCTTACTGGTGGCGACCGCGGTAATGGCGCTGATCGAAAAGCGCACCTACGCCGATTATTATTTGCCGCTGAATCAGTTTTTGGGGAAGCGCTTCTGGCAGGGCGTGCCTTACGGGTTCGCGATGCTGTCGTTGGCGCTGGGGCTGATCGCGGCGCTGCACGGATTTTCGTTAGGCAGCGTGGCGCTTTCCGGCGCGGAAGCGCTGAAATATGGCGGGCTTTACGGGATTGCGTTCCTGATGGTGGGTCTGTTCGAAGAATTTTGTTTCCGCGGTTACATGCAAGCGACGCTGGGGCCGGGAATCGGGTTCTGGCCGGCGGCGATATTGCTTGCGATTTTGTTTGGCGCAATCCATTTGAGCAATGGCGGCGAAGCGTGGTTTGGCGCGGCGATGGCGGGGTCGTTCGGGATCCTGGCGGCGTTCAGTTTGCAGCGGACTGGGAATCTCTGGTTTCCGATTGGAATGCATGCGGCGTGGGATTGGTCGGAGACTTTTTTTTATTCCGTGCCGGACAGTGGATTCTTGGCGAAGGGACATTTGTTTAATTCTACTTTTCACGGGCCTACCTGGCTGACCGGCGGGACGGTGGGGCCTGAGGGCAGCGTGTTCGCGTTTTTGGTTTTGATCGTGGGCGGCGTGGGGATTCATTTTATATTTCCGCAGAAACAGATCAGCGCGTAGTGGCAGCTGAGCGCGGCACAGGGCAAAAGATTTAACACAGAGGACACAGGGAAAACCGGAGGGCACAGAGAAGGCAATTCCTCGGAAGCACTGCTTAGCGACGTTTTCGTCTCCACGCTTCTCTCGCTGTGGCCTCGCTGCGAAAGAAAGATGCCCGCTCTGTCCCGAAAGGCGCGGAACACGGCGGCCGCTAGATAACCTCATTTTAATCTGCGGATGGTCACTGCTGCGAGTGCGTACTGGAATCCTTTTTGGCCGATACAGCATCTATCACAAGCCGACGAGAGACATTCTTCCCGGCCGGGCGTCAAAGTTAGCGGCGAATATGGGTTTATCGCGCGCGGATGATTATCGGCGGTTACCTTTTGTCGCCAACAGCTTTGTGCTCATTTGACATGGGAAGTGTGTGCCGTTAAACTGGGCGGCTTCGAGCGAGCGATTGGGCCTCGCATAGGGACTGAACGATGGACAAGAAACGATTGGATTACTACAAAAAGAAATTAGCCACGCGGCGCGATGAATTAGTGCGCGGCATCGCGCGCACCGAGCAGGAAGGGCGCGAGGCGGACGAAGATCCGACGGTGGATCTGGGAGACAAGGCGGCGAATTCCTACACCAAGGAATTCCTGTTCGGCCAGACGCATAATGACCGATCGCTGCTTGCGTTGGTGGATAACGCGCTGGCACGCATTAAGGATGGCACCTACGGCGAGTGCAATTCGTGCCACGAAGAGTTGCAGCAGAAGCGGCTGGAAGCAGTGCCGTGGACGCGGTATTGCATTACTTGCCAGGAAAAGACGGAGCAGGGGCAGCTGTAAGTCGCGCGGCGGGTCCGATTCGTTTTCCAAGCTGATTGCGATGGGGTGCGGGTGTGCGCGCTCGCAAGGATTTTCCGGGCTTGCATCGAATCCGGTGCCCCGGCCTTTGAGAGACCAAGCTGTTCCGCAGAAAGCAGATTCCTCTCTGCGTCCCGCGCCCGCCGCACTGCGGCGGGAAAGAAAAAGCACGGGGCCTCGTTCGGGATGACGTGTGACGTTGTGTTGCGGCCGTTACGGCATGACTGAAGCCGTGCACTGACGCAACGTCAAAGCCGCTCAGCGGAAGCTGGCCGCTACAACGTCAACACCTTGAACTCGTTGCAGTCATCGGGGCGGCTTCGCACTGTGCGTAGAATTACGGTTTATTCTTCCTTTGTCACCTGGAGCAGCGTTCGCGGTAGCCCTCTTGCTTGCCGACTACTTTGTGGTATTGCGGACTGCCATTGACGCGCTTGCTGCAGTGTTCGTTCCTGCGCCTTGCCGGATTTGCGGGACTACGCTACTGAACGCGAGCCGCATTCCGATTTGCGGTCTATGTCCGGCATCGTTCCCGCCGATCGAGCAACCGAGGTGCGATTGTTGCGCGTGGCCGTTTCTCGCGGCGGTGGCAGCTGTGGCAGGAGTCGGCGCAGCTGGCGTTACGGCGGGTACCGAAGCTGCGCAGCCTTGCTGCCGGCTGTGCCGCGATGGCTACGATGCGTTCGATCGGGCACATAGCTATGGCGTGTACAACGACGCGCTGCACCACGCGATCCGACTGCTGAAAAATGAAGAAGTGACGCGGCTGGGCGATCGGTTCGCGGCGCGTTTGGCGGAGATTGTGGCGCGTGAAGGTGAGGCGTTGCGCGCGGACGTGGTGGTGCCGGTCCCGCTGCACCCGGATCGGGAGGGCGAACGCGGTTACAACCGGGGTGAGCTGATTGCGCGGCCTCTGGCGCCTCGGCTGCATAGGAAGCAAGGCGCGCACTGGTTGCTGCGCACGAAGCCTGGTCCGGCGCGGTTGCTGCTGAGTCGCAAGGAGCACTGGGATTCGCTACGTGGCGCGTACGCGACTGGTAAGGGGCTGCGGGTTGACAAGTTGCGAGTTCTGCTGCTAGATGATGTATTGACGACTGGCGCGACCTTCGATTCATGCGCGCGAGCCCTGAAGCGGGCCGGGCGCGGCGGCGGTTACGGGATTGACGGTGGCGCGAGTCGTGCCAGGCTGGTCGCCCACGGGTCCGCAGCAGCAGACGCAGCAAGAAACAGAAGCAAGCAGGAGAAACCAACGGGGTGCGACGAGCATCCCTAGAGGCTAGGGAAACTCGTCGAGCGACGCAAAGGCGGCGCAAATGGAAATGCGGCTCAAGCATGGCTTACGGCCCCGGCCCGCAATCGGGCTGGGCGGAGTCGCGTCGGAGCCTGTCGCCCCGGTGAAACCTGCTGCGAGTCGTCCTTCCGTGATGCAGGCTCCCGTACTGGTGCTGAACGCGACTTTTGAACCCATCAATGTGACGGCAGTGCGGCGGGCGCTCGTGCTAATGCTGAAGGGCGTCGCGCAGGCTGAAGAAACCAACCACACGGAAGTGCATTCCACGCAGAAGGCGATTCAAGTGCCGTCGGTAATTCGTCTGTTGAGTTACCGGCACATTCCGCAGCAGAGCCGTGCGCTTTCGCGGAAAAATATTTTATTGCGCGATCGAAATACTTGCCAGTTCTGCGCGCGGGCGTTTCCGGCTTCCGAGTTGACGCTGGATCATGTGCTGCCGCGTTCGCGGGGCGGGCGTTCGACGTGGGAAAATCTGGTGGCTTGCTGCTACACATGCAATAACCGCAAGGGCGATCGCACGCCGGAAGAAGCAGGAATCAAATTGCAGCGGCGGCCGCGGCCTTTCACGCTGCACACTTCGCGACAGTTGATGCGATTGATTGGACATCGCGACGAGAAGTGGCGCAAGTACCTGTTTTATTGAGGTTTGTGATTATTTGCGGCGGCGGCGATTTAGTGCAACCTTTTCCCACCGCAGGCGTCTAATCTTTTAATCGCTTCTAGGACACACCCCGGGAAGTGGTTCTGGCTCAACCCAGGCCGCTTCCCCTCCTTTTTTTCCAAGAGATAAATTCCCTGTTCGATAAAACATTCTGTGGCGGAAAATAATTTTCAGACCGCGGTGCCAATTCTCGGCGAGGCCAATTCTGGTGGCGCGAATTTCCGGTAAGAGATATTTCAGCAGCGCGTCCCTGGCGGAACGGAAACGCAGGCCCGGTGAGACGAGCCAAACGAGCGGCGGCTGCGGGTCAATCGGGACGCCCGCGCAATATCCGTCGCCTTGAAAATCGCCTTCGCGTCGGTGGCGGCGGGCGCGTAGCCGGTAATCGACTGCTTGCACCGGCAATTGCAGATCTTCTGATGCCTTTGACTCGATTACGACCAGGCGGCACTGGCTCGTGATTCCTGGTAGATCTAGCACGCCTCGATCACCGCCAGCTAGCGCGGGAACTTGGGAATAAAAATGGCGGATGTCGCCTAGCGCGTCGAGTTTTGCGGGATCTTCGAGCACGATCGATTCGAGCCATCCGTCCGCGGCGCCGCGATGGAGCGCGCGATTGGTGGCGGTGGCCAGCAGGCTGCGGTGCAGGTCGAGTTGATCGAACAGACGCGCGAGGGCGCGTTCGTTCGCGATAGTTAGCCGTTCGGTGGAATTTCCCAGGCCGAAAAACACTGCTGGTCTCGTCCAGCGCGCAAATTGCATGCCGTGGCAGGCAAGCGCGACTTCGTTTGCTGCGGCGGGGACGCGGCATTGGATGAATTCAGCGTTGGCGCGAAGCATGGCGCGGATGCGCGTGATTGTTGCGCTTGCGGCGCGCAGCACGGATTCGATTTGCTCGCGCGGGACCAGCCAGCTTTCCAGATTACCGCCATCGGCGGGATCAATTTTTTCCGTGGCGGCGTTTGGCTCGCGCATTTCGTAGATTTCGGCGCGTAGCGATGCTGCGAGCGCTAGCCAGCGTTCGCGCAAATGCTGGCTGGTTCCCTGCGGGACGAAAAAGCGCAGGCCTTCGACGGCGCGGCGCTCGGCACGAGTGCGCGTCCAATCGAGTCACAAGATTCCAGACGCGAGAATATTCTCAACCGTCGCGGCATCTTCGCTGGGCGCGGCGGCGAGCAGGGCCCAGGCGCGGGAACCTGCGTGCGTGATGCCGCGCACCTAGGAGGAGGAGAAAGAATTTTCCAGGTCGGGCGCGGCGGTGCGTGAATCGACCACGGCATCTGGAAATGTTTCGGCGAGGATGCCAGCGCAGCGGGCGCGGAATTGTTCGCAGGTGATGCGTGCGGCGGGGCGAGGGGAATCGGTGCGCAGAAATTCCAGGCGGCCGGGCTTGGCGCGGCCGAAGCGCTGGACTTCGAGGACGAAGCGGTCGTCAGCATTTTCCTTTACGCGCAGGACGCGGCGAGTGAGATTGCGCACGTCGGACCAGAGGCGCAGGAGCAGATTTTTGCGTTCGACGCGGAGCTCGAAATGCAGGGTGGCTAGTTCGGCCAGCCATTCGCCGTCTTCGCGGACTTCGACGCTGCCCAAGACCGCTCGGTCGCGCAGCGCGCGATCCAGGGCCGCCCAATCGTTCGCAGACGAATTCAACGGCACAGCGGCATGGGGGATTCATTGCCGGGTTGAGAAGCGTGCTGCGGCTAGTGTAAAAGCAGGCCAGTGACTCGTAGGGAAGGGTACTCTTGATTCCACTCGGCGGGAACATGTTCGAGCGTGAGTTGGAATTCGCGGCTGAGGCCGGCGTTCAGGGGCGGGTCGCCATGAGGCGCGATCACGAATTGGGAATCGCGCAGGATGACTTGCTTAAGGTCATCGCGAAACTCTACGGTGACTTCCATCGCGCGAATTGTCTGGTCGCCGTCGTTGGACATGGTTCCGTTTACGTAGGTGAATTCCTGCTTGATCATGTTGGTGGAGCGAGACAGGTGCAGATCGTTGAAATGGATGCGCTCGGCATAGGCCTGTTCGGCGGGGCCGAAGGGGAGCTTCACGGCTGTCGCGGGGCCGCTCGAGCCGAGTATGCGCGTGAGCAAGTAAAACCCGCCGAACAATAGCGCCATGACGATTGCTCCGGCGAGGAATGCTATCGGGAAGCGGCGGCGTTCTGCGCTGTAGGAACTTTCGCCCGGTTCCATGGACTGGCTTCCTCGCGCGCCCTAGCGGCCGAACGCCAGACGCTGAATCAGCGGCTCGGGCAGGCCGCCGGCGCCCATGCGTTTCTGCACTGCTTCGATGTCGTAGGGCACGCGCCAAAATTCGATGGATTTTTGTTGCAGGTCGGCGATGACGAATGCGGCGCGCGTGTCGCCGTCGCGGGGCTGGCCAATCGAGCCGGGATTGAGTAGGTAGGTAGTGCCGTCCTCGACGGTGAGCGTGGAAAAATGCTGGCCGGCGGCGGGTTTGAAGTGGAGCACGCCGACTTGGTCGTCGCGAAGAGTGAAACCGCCTTGCAGGTGCGTGTGGCCGAAGAAAGTGATTTGCGCGGGAGCGTCGAGAAGGCTGTCGAGAGCTTGGGCGGGGGCGAAAACGTATTCGTCTTCATCGCGGAAGGCGCCGTGAACCATTACGAAACCATTTTCGTTGAGCGGGCCGGTGGGGAGTTGCTCGAGCCATTCGCGATTTTCGGGGCGGAGTTGGTCGCGGGTCCAGAGCGCTACGGCGCGCGCGACGGGATTGAAATCGTCGGCGTTGGCTAGGCCTGAGCCGGCTTTATCGTGATTGCCGCGAATGGTGATGGCGCCGATTTCGCGGACGCGGTCGACGACTTCGTTGGGGTCCGGACCGTAGCCGACGACATCGCCGAGGCAGATTACTTTGTCCCAGTGGCCCTTCGCGGCGGCTAGAGCGGCGTCCAGAGCAGTTAGGTTGGCGTGGATATCGCTGAGAATCAGGTAGCGCATGAAACTGCCCCGGAGGGGCAGGATGCGAATTATAGACGAAGAGTGGACGGGTTGCACGAAATCGCGCGGAGGATCTTTGCGCGGCCGGAGAATTAGAGGCTTGGCCGGCTATGAGCGGATTAACATGCAATCGCCATAGCTGTAGAAGCGGTACTCGCCTGCAACCGCGTGGCGATAGGCGCGGAGGATATTCTCGCGACCGGCGAGTGCGGCGACCAGGGCGAGAAGGCTGGATTGCGGAAGATGGAAATTCGTCAGGAGCTGATTTACTACGCGGAGAGGCTTGCCGGGGTAGAGGAAAATCGTGGCTTCGGATTTTCCGGGGTTCAGGGTGGTGCCGCCGTTGGCGCCTGCTGCGACCTTTTCGGCGGCATCTTCCAGGGCGCGCACTACGGTCGTCCCGATCGCTAACACGGGTCGTTTTTCGTTTTGCGCTCGAGTGATCGCCTGCGCGGTGGCTGCGGGGATGTCGTAGGATTCGATGTGAATCTTGTGGTCTTCGAGGCGTTCGGTGCGGACTGGCGCGAAGGTGCCCAGGCCTACGTCGAGTGTGATTTCGGCGATTTCGACCTTTCGCGTGCGGATGCGCTCGACGATTTCGGGCGTGAAGTGCAGGCCTGCGGTGGGCGCGGCTACCGCGCTTCCCTGTTTTGCGTAGATCGTTTGATAGCGTTCGCGGTCGGCGGGTTCGTCGGCGCGTTGGATGTAGGGCGGAAGGGGGATGTGGCCGAGGCGGCTGAGAGCTTCGTGGAAACCCGTTTTGGAGGTGAAACGCAACGTTCGCAGGCCGTATTCGCCGCGGCTTTCGGTTACGGCTTCCAGTTCAGTTTCGCCGTCGCGGCCGGGCTCGCCGAAAATGATTTTTTCGCCTATGGAGATTTTTCTGCCCGGGCGGACGAGGGTTTCCCAGGTGTCGGGCGTCAGTTGGCGGACGAGCAGAACTTCGATCGGGGATTGCAGGTGTTCGTGGCGCCCGGAGTTGTCGATGCCGGGAGGTTCGGCGTGGATTCCGACGCGACGGCCGAATAGGCGCGCGGGGAGCACGCGAACGTTGTTGAGGATGATGAGTTCATCGCCGCGCAGCAGCTCGGGAAATTCGCGGAATTGGCGATCTTGCCACGCGCCGGTCGTTTTATCGAGGAGCAGCATGCGGGAGGCGTCGCGGGTGGCGAGTGGGCGTTGCGCGATGCGCTCCGGTGGCAAGTCGAAATTTAGTTCGTCGAGGTTCATGTGGGTTCGCGCGTGTTTGGCTAGCCGCTGGGTTTCCAGCGGGATGGCCAGGACGGCTTTGCGACATCTTTACGGCTCGGCGTTACACTACTTTGCCTGGCCTCGTGCGATCCAAGCGCGGGCCGGCGTGACGACGGCGCGGAATCATTGTAGCGAATCGGCGGTCGAATCCTCGAACGTCTGGTGGAAAACGTGGCGGAAGGGTCGGTGGTGATCAGCACGCGCGGAGTGGAGCGGCTGCGCTCGGGGCATCCCTGGGTGTATCGCAGTGATGTACGGTCGGCGCAGGCGGAGGCAGGAGCGATCGTGCGCGTTACCGATGAACGTGGGCGATTTCACGGGCGCGCATTTTACAGCGCCCAGTCGCAGATCGCGGTGCGGCTGCTGACACGCGAAAACGTGCCGGTGGACCGCGCATTTTTCACTGAGCGGTTGCGGCGGGCTGCGGCTTATCGCGAGACTGCGGTGGAAAACACGGACGCTTACCGGCTGGTGCATGGCGAGGCGGATCTGCTTCCTTCGATCGTGATTGATCGTTATGGGGATTACCTGGCGGTGCAGACTTTGAGCCAGGCCTCGGAGAAGCAGAAGAATTTGATTGTGGAGATTCTGGTTGAGCAGTTTTCGCCCAAGGGGATCTTAGAGCGCAACGATCCGAAGGTGCGTTTGCTCGAAGGGTTGCCGCAGAGCGTCAGTGTGCTGCATGGGGATGTGCCGGTGGAGATTTTGGCGAAGGAAAATGGGATCACTTTCGTTTACGATCTCGCGAAGGGGCAGAAGACCGGTTCGTTCTTGGATCAGCGCGAAAATCATTGGGCGGCACGGCGGTATGCGTCGGGTGAAGTGCTGGATTGCTTCAGCTACCAGGGCGGATTCGCGCTGACGGTTGCGGCGGAATGCGAGCATGTGGAAGGGATCGATATGGGCGCGGCGGCGGTGCAAGCGGCGCGGCGGAATCAGGACTTGAACTCGATTCCGAACGTGACTTTCCGTGAGGGGAACGCTTTTGACGTGTTGAAGGAGTATGACGAGGTGGGCAGGCGGTTCCAGATGGTGATACTCGACCCTCCCGCGTTTGCGAAGAACCGCGATAGCTTGGAAGCGGCGACGCGAGGCTACAAGGAGATCAATCTGCGAGCGCTGAAGATCCTGGCGCCGGGCGGATACCTGATTACGTGTTCCTGCTCCTACCATCTGAGCGAGGCGCTGTTCCTACAGCTGATAGCGGAGGCGGCGAATGATGCGAAGAAGAATGTGGTGGTAGCAGAGAGGCGGACGCAGGCGCAGGATCACCCGATATTGCTGACGATGCCGGAGACGCACTACCTTAAAGCGCTAATTCTAAAGGTGATAGAATAGACTAGGATATGAATCGGTTTGAAGGAAATGGCGATAGCAAATACTTGACAATGTGACACGCATATTTTATTATCCAATTCAGCTAACATAATGAAATGACGCCGCGGGAGGCTCTCCGAATCCGGTATCCCCGGGCCCTCCGCCCGCGTCAATATAGACTGAGAAGGTTAAATCATGCTGAGTTTTGACAAATTGACTGTGAAGGCGCAGCAGGCGCTGCAAGCGGCGCAGGAAATGGGCGGGCGCGAAGGGCAGCAGCAGATCGAGCCACTGCATTTGCTGTGGGCTTTGCTGGCTCAGGGCGACGGCGTGGTGCCGCCGCTGCTGGAGAAGCTAGGGGTGTCGCCAGCCTCGCTGGCGAGCGAGGTGGAGAAGCAGATGGCGCGGCTGCCAAAGGTTTCTGGCGTGTCGCAGCAGTATTTGGCTCCTGCCACCAACAAGATTCTGGAGACTGCCTTCGACGAGGCGCAGCGTTTGAAGGATGAGTACGTTTCGACCGAGCATATTCTGCTGGCCATGTCCGCGGCGGAGAAAGATCCGGCGGGGCAGGCGCTGATACGGGCGGGCGCGAGCCACGACGCGATTCTGCAGGCGATGGCCACAATTCGCGGCAGCCATCGGGTGACATCGCAAAACCCCGAATCGACTTATCGCGCTCTGGAGCAGTATGGGCGCGACCTGACGGACTTGGCGCGGCGCGGCAAGCTGGACCCGGTCATCGGACGCGACGAGGAAATCCGGCGGGTCATGCAGATTCTGGCGCGACGCACAAAGAACAATCCTGTGCTGATTGGCGAACCTGGAGTGGGTAAGACCGCTATTGTCGAGGGACTGGCGAGCCGCATTGTGGCGGGGGACGTCCCGGAAGTGTTGAAGCCGAAGCGGATCGTTTCGCTGGATCTGTCGGCATTGGTGGCTGGCGCGAAATATCGAGGAGAATTCGAGGACCGGCTGAAAGCGGTGCTGAAGGAAGTCACTGAATCCGACGGGCAAATTATTCTGTTCATTGACGAACTGCATACCTTGGTGGGCGCGGGCGCGGCGGAAGGCTCGATGGACGCCTCGAACATGCTGAAGCCGGCGTTAGCGCGCGGTGAATTGCGGGCGATCGGCGCGACGACGCTGAACGAATTCCGCAAGTACATCGAAAAGGATCCGGCGCTCGAGCGGCGTTTCCAACCCGTGTATGTGGGCGAACCGTCGGTGCAAGATACGATCGCGATTCTGCGCGGACTGAAGGAACGTTACGAAGTGCATCATGGCGTGCGCATTAAAGATGCGGCCATCGTTGCGGCGGCGATGCTTTCGCAGCGGTACATCACGGACCGGTTTTTGCCGGATAAGGCGATTGACCTGGTGGACGAAGCGGCGGCGGGTCTGCGCATGGAGATTGATTCCCTGCCCCAGGAAATCGATGTGATTGAGCGGCGCATCATGCAGCTGGAAATCGAGCGGCAGGCGCTGCGCAAGGAGTCCGATGCGCATTCGCGCGAGCGCGTGAAGCAGGTGGAAAAAGAGCTGAGCACCCTGCGCGAGCAGTCCAATGCGTTGAAGGGCCACTGGCAGACGGAGAAGGATGCGATTGGGCGGATCCGCAAGCAGAAGGAAGAGATTGACCGGCTGAAAACGGAAGAACAGCGTTTCGAGCGCGCCGGGGATCTTTCCAAGGTGGCGGAAATTCGTTACGGCAAGCTGGCCGCGGCGGAAAAAGAATTGCAGGCCGCGCAGAACAAGCTCGCCGAGCTGCAAAAAGACCACCCGATGCTGAAGGAAGAAGTCGGCGAAGAAGAAATCGCGAAAATCGTGAGCAAGTGGACGGGAATTCCCGCCGGTCGGCTGCTGGAGGGAGAAGTTCAGAAGCTGGTGCACATGGAAGAGCGCTTGCGCGAGCGCGTGGTGGGCCAGGAAGTGGCGCTCGGGAGTGTGGCGAACTCGATTCGGCGCAGCCGATCGGGATTGAGCGATCCGAACCGGCCGATTGGATCGTTCCTGTTTTTGGGACCGACCGGCGTGGGCAAGACGGAGCTGGCGCGGGCGGTGGCGGAATTTTTGTTTGATGATGAACGTGCGATCGTGCGGCTGGACATGTCCGAATACATGGAGAAGCATTCCGTGTCGCGGATGATCGGCGCGCCTCCGGGGTACGTGGGTTACGACGAGGGCGGACAGCTGACCGAACAGGTGAGGCGGCGGCCGTATTCCGTGGTGCTGCTGGATGAAATCGAGAAGGCGCACCCGGACGTATTCAACGTGCTGCTGCAGATACTGGATGATGGGCGGCTGACGGACGGGCAGGGCCGCACCGTGGATTTTCGCAACACGGTGATCATCATGACTTCGAACGTAGGCTCGACGGCGATTTTCGATTTGATGGAAAAGGATCCGAAGAAAGCGCGCGAGCAGGCCATGGCGGCGCTGCGGGAGATTTTCCGTCCGGAATTCCTGAATCGCATTGATGATATCGTCCTGTTCCGTCCGCTGGGGAAGGATCAGATCGAGCACATTATTGACCTGCAGATGCAGCACCTGGTGAAGCGGCTGGGCGAGCGGCAGATCACGTTGCACTTGACGGCGGCGGCTAAGGCTCTGCTGTTTGCCGAGGGTTACGACCCGGCTTACGGGGCGCGGCCGATGAAGCGAGCGATCCAGCGGCTGATACAGGATCCGCTCGCGATGAAAATTCTCGATGGCGAAGTGCGTCCGGGTGATGATGTGAACGTGGATTTGGATGCGAAGACGGGCGAGATGAAGTTTGCGCGGAAGGCCGCGAAGGCAGGCGCCGCCTGATATTTTTGCTGGCGCCAAGGCTGAATACCCATGAAGACTCTCAAGACTGCGTTTCTGTTGACGGCGTTGACGTTGCTTCTGCTTTTGATCGGCGAGGCGCTGGGCGGATCGAATGGCATGGCGATCGCGCTGGTGTTTGCGGTGCTGATGAACGGCGGAGCGTATTTTTTCTCGGACAAGATTGCGTTGAAATCCAGCGGGGCGGTGCCGATCGGCCGCGAGGAATCCCCGCGGTTGTATGCGGTGATGGAACGCTTGGCTGCCAAGGCGAATTTGCCGATGCCCAAGCTTTATTTGATCCCGCAGGCGGCGCCGAACGCGTTCGCGACGGGGCGGAATCCGAGCCATGCATCGGTGGCGGTGACGCAGGGGCTGATGGAAATCATGAATGATGACGAGCTGGAAGGCGTGATCGCGCACGAGCTTTCGCATGTGCGGAATTACGACATCCTGACTTCGTCGATTGCGGCGACTTTGGCCGGCGCGATCACATTTATCGGACATGTGGGGCGTTGGGGACTGATGTTCGGCGGTTATGGCGGCGGTGGGCGGAATCGCAGCGGCGGGATTGGGGCGCTGCTGATGGTGATACTGGCACCGTTTGCGGCTTTGTTGCTGCAACTGGGGATTTCGCGGCAGCGTGAGTATCAGGCAGATGCTTCGGGCGTGCAGATGATTGGTCACGCGAATGGGTTGATCAGCGCTTTGGAGAAATTGGGGGCTTATAACAAGAAGATCCCGATGGATATTCCGCAGTCTACTTCGGCGCTGTGTATTGTGCAGCCTCTGACGGCTGGGCAATTGTTTGCGGGTCTTTTCAGCACGCATCCGCCGCTCTCGGATCGGATCGCGGAATTGCGGAATATGACGATTACGCGGTGACGGCGAATTGAAAGGCAGCGTTGCCGCAGGGTGGGAGAGGACGCAAGAGAACCTGCGGCAACGGCTGCCCGGTCCCGCTTCGCGGGAACGGCCGCTACAGGTTCAACGGCAAGATCAAAGGTGCCCAGCTCGAGCTGACCGCTACAAATTCAACGGCAAAATCCGATCCGTCATGCTGGCTCTAGTACTTCCGCGACGCTTTACTACTTCGTAGTGCCTGTTTTCTTCCACCACGCAGAAATGTTACTGGCACGTAAAATTTGCAGGGGCGAAAGCTTCGGAAGCGTCGGGCTCAGGCTCTCCGAGATTCAGTAACTCACCTATTATCAGCTGATTACCGGCACTTCCCGCGCTGTCCCGCTTTGGTTCTTGGCTTGCACTTCCCTAGCCCGCAAGGGATTTTCGGAGGAGCGAAAAACATGAGTGAAGAACGACAGGACGTAGTGATCGCAGACGAAGCCACCGCGCCGCGCTGGGTGGGGATCGTTGTGGTTGCTCTCGCGGTAGTCTCACTGGTAGCGCTCGGTGCAGGCTGGACCGCATCCACGCGCTCGAAAGAGCTCGAGCAGTCTTTGGCGACCCAAGCGCAACAGTTCAAGCAGAACGACGACGTGGTCAGCCAGCGCCTCGCTAAGGCGGAGGACACCAACGCGCAACTGCAAGGCGAATTGAGCGTGGTGACCGACAAGATGAAGCTGACTGAGGGCGAGCTTTCTAAGGCGCGCTCGCAGGCCAAGAAGATCAAGGAAGACGACGCCAAGGAATTGGCGGAGATGCAGAACCAGACGAATGCGCAACTGGCGACGAAGGCCAGCGTCGATGACGTGAGTAAGATTGGCACGGACGTCAACGGCGTGAAGACCGACCTGGACGCCACCAAGAACAACCTGCAGATGGCACGGGGCGAATTCGGCACGTTGATCGCGCGCAACCACGACGAAGTGGAAGAACTTCGCCGCCTGGGCGAGCGCGATTACTACGAGTTCACAATTGACAAGAGGAACTCGCGCGAGAAAGTGGGCAACCTGATGGTGGAACTGCACGCTACGAACCTGAAGAAGAGCCAGTACGGCGTCACGATCTTTGTTGACGACCAGCGCCATGACAAGAGGAACCTGACGGCGAACGAGCCGCTGTACTTCTTCGAAAGTGGCGCGCGCGCTCCGCTGGAGTTCGTGGTGAACCAGGTAGGCAAGGACAAGATCACCGGATACTTGAGCGTGCCAAAGGCGAATGCAACGCACGCGCAGGCTGCTACTTCCGGCGGCAACTGACGCATCCGATGGCGCATCACGACGGAACGAGTCATCCTTGGCGGTTTTGACTCGGCTCTCCGCAGCGAAGAGAGGGGCGCTCCCACGGGCGCCCCTCTTTTTTTGTTTATTCGGCTTTTTTCAGAGCGCGGTTCTTGCGGCTCAGGAACTTCTTGGCCAGTGCGGGGAGCTTGTCGTGCGGCAGTTTGCCTTGCTCGTACAGCTTCACCTTCGCCTTGGCGGTCTTGCGGCGGCGGCGCTGGCGTTTCTGAGCTACGTACCTCTTGTCGTAAGACATCCAATTCCTCCCCATAAGTTGCGCCCCATGATTGTAGCGGACTAGGAAAAGGATGCAAGGCTGGGCGCTGATTTTCGGGGTGAGTTCAAGTAGCATGGAATTGCCATGACGGCCACCGCAATCTACGCAGGGCGCATTCTGACGCCGCAAGAAGAACTCCTGGACAACGTGATCGTGGTCGAAGGCGGGCGCATCACCGCCATCGGCAATCGCGACGAAGTGCATATTCCGCCGGGCGCGAAGGATTATGTGGCGGCGGGGATGACCGTGGTTCCCGGCTTTGTGGACGTGCACATCCACGGGGCGGGTGGGCACGACGTGATGGAAGCCACCCCTGAGGCGTTGGACGCGATTACGGCGACCGTGGCGCGGTTTGGAACTACGTCTCTGGTGGCGACGACAGTTACGGCGCCGGTCGAGGAGACTTGCCACAGTCTGGAAGGGATTGCGCAGTACGTGCGCAGCCACGAAAAGACGGAAGAGAATACGCGGGCCGCGGCGGAGATTGTGGGAATTCATCTGGAGGGGCCGTTTATTAACAAGGCGCGGCGCGGGGTGCACCCCTCGGAGTCTATTGCGCTGCCTTCGATTGAAGTGCTCGAGAAATTTCGGGCTGCGGCGGACGGACTGGTACGTATCCTCACGGTGGCGCCGGAAATTCCTGGGGCTTTGCAATTGATTGCGCGGGCGGTGGCGGATGGGCTGGTGGTTGCGGTGGGACACACCGATGCGGACTATGATCAGGCGCGCGCGGCGTTTGAAGCGGGAGCGCGGCATGCGGTGCACGTTTACAATGCGATGCGGCCGTTTACACATCGCGATCCCGGTGTGATCAGCGCGATTATGACTGACACGGACATAACCGCGGAAATTATTGCGGACGGTGTGCACGTGGCGGGACCAGCTATCCAGGTGCTGCTGGGAACCAAGGGATTTGACACGGTGCTGCTGGTGAGCGACGGGACATCGGCTACCGGGATGCGCGACGGGAATTACCGGTTGGGGAATTTTGAGGTTACGGTGAAGGGCGGCGTGGTGCGGAACTCGGAAGGCAATTTGGCTGGTAGCACGCTGACGCTAGATCGCGCGCTGCGATTTATGGTTGAGGTAGGCGTGCCGTTTGTGGATGCTTTGCGCATGGCGACGATTTTGCCGGCGCGGCGGCTGGGACTCGCGGGGAAAAAAGGAATTTTGGCGATTGGTGGCGATGCGGATCTGGTGGTTTTGACGCCGGATTTGCATGTGGCTGGAGTCATGACGCGGGGCGTCGGCCTGACGTGACCTACCGGAGTTGCTGCAACGGGCGCGTCTGAGACGCGCCCCTAAAAATGCGGTTCGGGGCTGGCGACGCAAGACGCATCCCGTAGGGAAACAACGCGCTGCATGTTCACTTGTTCAGAGGGATTTTCAATTCTTCAGCGAACTTGTAAGGATCGAACGGGCTTAGGGAGAAATAGCGGCCTTCGATGCCGATCATCGGCACTTTGCGCTTGCCGTTATTGACTTGCAGCACGATGGCTTCGGCCGCGGAGTCGTCATCAATATTGACTTCGCGGTACGGGATGCCGCGTTCGCGCAGAAAGCATTTGGCCCGGCGGCAATCGCAGCACCAGGAAGTTGAATACACTGTAATGTCTGACATACGCCCCTTCTACTACATTTGTACCATAGGTATACGATGCGCTCGCCAAGCCTGGGGATGCGGGGATATCCAAAAGTAAACAAGCGACATAGGGCTAGGCGGCCTGGTGCTGCATGGTTCGGCTCACCGCGCCTGCTGCGCCGGATCCTGAGCCGGCCTTTGTAGCTGCTTGCAAGCGGGCGGTGGCGCGTTCGATCGCGGCGTTGGCGCGATCCCAGTCGGCTTCCGTAGACCCGGCCTTCGGCGTGTCGGCCCTGGCGCGTTCCAGAGCGGCGGTGGCGCGCGCGACGTCAATTTCTTCGGCGCGCTCGGAAATTTCCGCGAGGACGATTACGCGATCCGGTAGGACCTCGGCGAAACCGTACATCACCGTGAGGTAACGCGTTTCGCCGCCTTTGTGGTAGGTGAGGATTCCGACGCCGAGTTCGGTGATCAGCGGCGCGTGGCCGGGGAGAATGCCGAGGTAGCCGTCTTTGCCGGGCATTTCAAGCGAGTCGACGTCTTCGCTGAGAATGTGCCGCTCGGGCGTCACCACTTGCAGCTCGATTTTTTCTGGTAGCGTGGCCATTTATATCGATTCGCTTGCTTCGCGCTTGCTGCGGCGCACTACGCCGCTGCGCCTGCTGCCATTTTTTCTGCTTTCTCGCGCACTTCTTCGATGGTGCCGACCATGTAGAAAGCTTGCTCGGGCAAATCGTCGTGTTTGCCTTCTACGATTTCCTTGAAGCCGCGCACCGTGTCTTCGATTTTCACGTACTTCCCTGCCAGGCCGGTAAATTGCTCGGCCACGAACATTGGCTGCGAGAGGAATTTTTCGATTTTGCGGGCGCGCGTGACGGTTTGCTTGTCGTCGTCGGAGAGTTCTTCGATGCCCAGGATGGCGATGATGTCCTGCAATTCCTTATAGCGCTGCAGAACGGCTTTCACCGAGCGGGCCACGTTGTAATGTTCCTGGCCGACGATGCGCGGATCCAGAATGCGCGAGAAGCTCGCCAGCGGATCGACGGCAGGATAAATGCCTCGTTCCACGATTTGGCGGCTGAGGTTGGTGGTGGCGTCCAGGTGCGCGAAAGTTGCGGCGGGAGCCGGGTCGGTGTAGTCGTCGGCAGGAACGTAAATGGCTTGCACGGAAGTGATCGAGCCATTTTTGGTGGAAGTGATGCGCTCTTGCAGTTCGCCGATTTCGGTGTTGAGGTTCGGCTGGTAGCCGACGGCAGAGGGCATGCGGCCGAGAAGGGCCGAGACTTCCGAGCCGGCTTGCACGAAGCGGAAAATATTGTCGATGAAAAGCAGAACGTCTAGCTTTTCTTCATCGCGGAAATATTCCGCTACGGTTAGGCCGGTGAGTCCGACGCGGAGGCGGGCGCCGGGGGGTTCGGTCATTTGTCCGTAGATCAGGGCGCAGCGCGATTTTTCGGAATTTCCTGGGACGATGACACCGGATTCCTGCATTTCCAGCCAGAGGTCGTTGCCTTCGCGGGTGCGTTCGCCGACACCGGAGAAAACGGATACGCCGCCGTGTTTCATCGCAACGTTGTGGATCAGTTCTTGGATCAGCACGGTCTTGCCTACGCCCGCACCGCCGAACAGGCCGATCTTTCCGCCTTTCAGGTAGGGCTCGGTGAGGTCCACGACTTTGATGCCGGTCTCAAACATTTCTAGCGTGGTGGACTGGTCTTCGAGCAACGGAGCGGGGCGGTGAATCGGGTAGCGCTTTTCGTATTTCACGGGACCGAGGTTATCTACCGGCTCGCCCAGGACGTTGAGCACGCGGCCTAGCACGCCGCGGCCGACCGGAACGGAAATGGGCTCGCCGAGATCGAGTGCTTTCATGCCGCGCACCAGGCCTTCGGTGGGCTTCATCGCGACGCAGCGCACGCGGCCTTCGCCGAGGTGTTGCGCGACTTCGGCGACGATATCGAGCGGCTCGGGGTTGTTGAAGCCTTCGCTGGTAATTTTCACGGCGTTGTGAATCAGCGGAAGGTGACCCTCTTCAAACTGGACATCGACGACGGGCCCGATGACTTCTACGATGTGCCCCGTTTTTTGTGCGACTGTAGCCATGTTGAGCGTTCTCCCTCGGAAAGCGTGATTAGTGAATCGTGCTGTGCGCGTCGACGCCGATCACGAATTTGCCGATGCGGCGCCGCTTACGATTTCGATCAGTTCCTTGGTAATTGCTGCCTGGCGGATATTGTTCATCCGCAGCGTCAGCTTTTCGATCAGGTCGGATGCATTGCGCGTTGCTGAATCCATGGCGGTCATGCGCGCGGCGTGTTCGGCGGCGGCGGATTCGAGCAGGATGCGGAAAATTTCGCCTTCGAGGTAGCGCGGGACGAGACCATTGAAAATTTGTTCGACCGGCTGCTCGTAGATGTAGTCAACCAGGCGGCCTTGGCCTCCGGGCGCTGGTTCGGTGGGCAGGGAGCCGCCGGGGCCGGCGTGATGGGCTAGGAGTTCTTCGCCGTCCGCTGCTTTCTTCACGACTTCAGGATCCACGGGCAGGAGTTTTTCGGCGCGCAGATTCTGGACCATCACGTTTTTGAACTCGTTGTAGATGGCGTAAACCGCGTCCACTTCACCGCTGGTGTAAAGCTCGGCGACGCGCGCGGCGATTTCCTTGGCTTTCGAAAATTCCACTTTCGCGGAGACGTCGAGATATTCGGCGACGAACGAAAAGCCGCGCTTGCGCAACGTGTCGCGGCCTTTTTTGCCGACGACGATCAACTCCAGCTTCTGCGTGTGATGTTCGCGGATGAAATCCATGGCGTGGCGCAGCACGTTGGAATTGAAGGCGCCGCAAAGGCTGCGGTCGCCGGTGAGAACCATCACCAGGATTTTCTCTTCGGGGCGCCGCTGCAGCAAAGGATGCGCGGGAGATTCCATGCGCGCGGCGGCGGAGCGCAGAACGCGGAGAATTTCCTTGGCGTAGGGGCGCGCGGCAAAGACGCCTTCTTGCGCGCGGCGCAGTTTCGCCGCGGCGACGAATTTCATGGCGCGCGTGATCTGCTGCGTGCTTTTCACGGAGCGAATGCGGCGGCGGTAATCGAGAAGTGTGGGCATGGAACCGGACTAGCTCGCCTGAGCCGCTACCGCCGGGGCGGACTGGATCGTGGTCTTGAAGCGCTCCTTGAAAGCGTCCAGCGCTTTTTTCGCTTCGGCCCTGTTGGAGTCGTCGAATGCTTTCTTTTCGCGCAGCGATTTCAGCAAGCCGCTGTAATTCGTTTCGATGAAGGGATACAGCTCGGTTTCGAAGCGGCGGCATTCGGAGACCGGCAAATCGTCGAGATATTTATTGGAAGCAGCAAAAATGATCAGGACCTGATTTTCGACGGAAAGGGGCTGGTACTGATCCTGTTTCAAGATTTCCATCAAGCGCTGGCCGCGCGCGAGTTGCGCTTGCGTGGCTTTGTCGAGCTGCTCGGTGCCGAATTGCGCGAAGGCGGCGAGGTCGCGGTATTGCGCGAGGTCGAGGCGGAGGGTGCCGGCGACCTGGCGCATGGCTTTAATTTGCGCGTTGCCACCGACGCGGCTGACGGAAATGCCCGCGTTCACGGCGGGGCGAATGCCGCTATTGAAGAGGTCGGCCTCCAGGAAAATCTGGCCGTCAGTGATGGAAATCACGTTCGTCGGAATGTAGGCGGAAATATCGCCGGCCTGCGTTTCGATTACCGGGAGCGCGGTGAGGGAGCCGGCGCCGAGTTCGTCATTCAATTTCGCGGCGCGCTCGAGCAGGCGCGAGTGCAGGAAGAAAACGTCTCCCGGGAAAGCTTCGCGGCCGGGCGGGCGGCGCAGCAGGAGCGAAATTTCGCGATACGACTGCGCATGCTTCGAGAGATCGTCGTAGAAGCAGATGGCGTGGCGTTTGGTATCGCGGAAATATTCGCCGATGGCGCAAGCGGCAAAGGGCGCGATGTATTGCATGGATGCGGATTCAGAAGCGGTGGCGGCGACGACGATGCTGTGCTCCATGGCTCCGTAATCGGTGAGCGTCTTGATGACCTGCGCGACGGTGGAACGTTTTTGGCCGATGGCGCAGTAGATGCAAATCAGGTCGCCGCCCCGCTGATTCAGAATTGTGTCAATGATGATCGCGGTTTTTCCGATCTGGCGGTCGCCGATAATTAGCTCGCGCTGGCCGCGGCCAATGGGGATCATGGCGTCAATGGACTTGATGCCGGTCTGAATAGGTTCGCGCACGGGTTGGCGGGCGACGACGCCGGGCGCGAGGCGTTCGAGCGGATTGCGCTGGGTGGATTGGATGGGGCCCTTGTCGTCAATGGGATTGCCGAGCGCGTCGACGACGCGGCCGATCATGCCATCGCCGACGGGGACGGACATAATTTTGCCGGTGCGCTTGACGGTGTCACCTTCTTTGATTTCGGTGTAATCGCCGAGGAGCACGGCGCCGACCTGATCTTCTTCGAGGTTCAGCGCGATGCCGAAAACGTCGTGCGGGAACTCGATCATTTCGCCGGCCATGCACTTGTCGAGACCGTGGATGCGCGCGATGCCGTCGCCGACGGAGATGACGGTTCCGACTTCCTCGACGGCGAGGGTCTGCTGATAATTTTCGATCTGCTCGCGCAGGATCTTGGTGATTTCGTCCGCTTTGATGTTGGCCATCCTGACTCCTGTTTTCTAGTGACCGTGTGACGCCGGCGCTGTAGCACGCATTGCCGCGTCCTGATGCGTTTGTTATTCCGCTTCTAATTCCTCGCGCAAGCGGTTCAATTGCTCGCGTACTGAGCCATCGTAAACTGTGGAACCGACGCGCACGACGGCGCCGCCGAGCAGGTTCGCATCTTCCGCGAAGCGCGCTTCGATCTTTTTTCCCGTGCGGCGCTGCAGCACGGAGAGCAATTCTTTTTTTTCGGCCTCGCTGAGAGCGCGCGCGGTGGTGACTTCGGCTTCAGCAATACCCAGGCGCTTGTTCAGCTCTGTGCCGAACACTTGCAGGATCTCGTGAAACAAGTGCGTACGGCGATGATCCACGAGCAGGTACACGAAATTGCGCACGGCCTGGTTCAGGCCCATCTTCGCGGCGATTGCGGTGATGACCTTGTTCTTCACCGCGCCGTCCACCGCGGGGCTTTCCAGAGCATTGCGCAGATCTCCCGAAGCGAGAAATATTTCCACGAACGCGGCGAGGTCTTTGCGCACGGCTTCGCCGCTTTTGCGCTCGAGAGCGACGTCGGCGAGCGCGGCCGCGTAGCGTTCGGCGACGGCGCTCAATGGACACTCCTCTCCAGCTCGGCGATGAAAGTGCGGAGCAGCGCGGCTTCGGACTTTGGCGCTAGTTCCTGGCGCAGCAATACTTCCGCGCGTTCCACCGCGAGGCGAGCGCCCAGCGATTTCAGTTCCATGCGGCCGGTGCGCGCGGCTGCGTCAATTTCAGCGCGCGCGGCTTGCTCGATTTTTTCTGCTTCGGCGCGGCCCAGGTCGCGCAGGCGCTGCGCCTCGGCTTCGGCGTCGCGCTTGGCATCCACGCGCAGCTGCTCAATTTCGCGCTCTAGGCCTTCGAGCTTGGTCTTGATTTCGCGGCGCTGGCGCTCGGCAGCTTCGCGGGCGCGGGCGCCCTCCGCGATTTTTCTGGAGATTTCTTCGGCCTGCGTGCGGAAGGCCGGCGCGGCGTATTTCACGATGCAATAGGCAATGGCGCCGAAGACCAGCGCGAAATTGAGCCAGCGAAAAACCCAGCCGGTGGTGGAATCCGCGGGCGATCGATCACCCTCTTGCGCGAATACCGGGGCGGCGGCAAGCGCGAGAGAAATGACCAGGAAGCAGAGCGCGCGAGCGGCGGACCTTATTTGCTGCATGGCTCGGAACGTCATTGGCGCGCACCGCCGCGCGGAGGATTGCTGCCTTCCAGGATGCCGCGCGCGATTGCGCTGGCCAGTTCTGGAGTTTGGCGCTCGACTTCCTTGCGGGCTTCAGCGAGCTCGGCTTCGATGCGCTTCTTGGCCTCGTCAACTTCCTTGCGCGCCAGGGAGCGTTGCGCTTTCAGATTTTTGGCGCGCTCGTCCAGGACGGCCTGACGCGCGTCTTCCTGCTCGAGGTAAATTTCTCCCTGGGCTTTGCGTAGAGCCGCGTTGTAATTATCCAGATCCTGGCGCGCTGCCGCTTCGACCGCGGCGGCTTCGGCGCGCGCGCCTTCGATTTTCGCGCTGCGCTCTGCCATGGCTTTTTGAATGGGCGTGAAAAACGCCCAGCGCATGAGGAGATAAAAAAGGAAAACGATGATGACCGTAGGCACAGCTTGAAGAAATAGGTCACCGAGCTGGCGCAGGATTTCCATCGTTAGGAAAGCTTACGAATACGTTTGCCCCATTTATGTCGTTACACTGTTGCCCGGAATTGCGACAAGCCGCTCCGGGACACACTTCTAGGCTCAAGCAAAGGCCGCGATTATCGCATCGAGTCCCGCTCCCGTCAACGCTTTAGGGCCTCTTTGCATTACGGAAAGAGAAACACGATTCGCTCCATTCTACGTCGAACGCGTGAGGTTATGCCAGTCGCGCGCGCGCAATCTTTGCGCGGATATCGTGAGGCTGGGGTGCGGCTAGTGCGGGGTGAGCGAGTTGTGCGGGCCTTCGAAGGCTTGCTTGCGCGTCACTACAAACCACAATTGAATGGCGATCATGGGGAGGGAGAAAACCAGGCTGAACCAGATGGGAAACTGGAAGGGGGTCGGCGGCAGGCCCATGGAGGTTTGCATCGCGGCGGTGGCTGCTTCGTAGCGCGCTTGAGCGCCGGGAAGGATTACGGAAATGATCGAATTGAAAATGGCGAAATTGAAATAGTAGATGGCGAGGCTGCGGCCCCACTTTTCCAGCTGTAGCAGACCGTAGGCCATCAGGAGTTGCACGGACATATAACCGATCACGATCAGCGCAGCTTTTCCGCCGCTGAAAAAGAAGCCGAGGAAGGTGAGCGGCATATGCAGAATATTGAGGATGGGAAACATGCAGGCGCCGACGAGCGCGAGGTAGGCGATGATCGTGATGCTGACGGGCCTTTTCGTTGCGCCGGGCAATTCGGTGGGCGCGAGCACTGCGGGCATCCATGCGGGGCCTGGCGCTCCTGCGTTGCGGAATTGTTCTTTGCTTGGGCGCGAGTTGAAGAAATACGCCCACCAGCCGCCTAACAGAGCCAGCAAAGCGTAGAAGACCGCCATGCCGATGCGCACGGCGGTCATCAGGTGCTCAAGCGGCGGAATCCGCTCGCCGTTTGGCACCGCGGGCACGGGCGGAGTGGGCAGCGGCATGACGATCATCATGATCAGGCCCGGAACAGCCATCACCAGAAGCAGGCCGCTGAAGACGATCATGGAAATTCTGGCCCATTCGCGCAGGTGCAACAGGTTCACGCCCGTGGCAATGCCCCACGCGGCCAGGCCCAGCATGAATACGGACATGATCAGGCCAGCGCCGCGAGTGACGGCAGGCATGTCGTCTGCAGGCATCACAGCGAAGCCGAGGAGCATGAGGGCGGCCGAAAGCAGCGTGAGGCCAGAGCCGATGAAGACCAGCACTGCGGAAATCGTGATGCCTGCCGACCGCTTCATCGCTTGCCTCCCATGGCGCGCGCAGCTCCTTTGCGCGGGAGTATACACCACGGTCTGCGCGACACGGCGGACCTCTCAGGGTGCATGCCGGACTAGTACGCGTAAGCCTGGAGGAGCGCGAAAACGACGACGCCGGTGACCGAGACGTACAGCCAGATGGGAAACGTGTAGCGCGCGATGCGTTTGTGCTGCGGGAAGCGGCCGCTGAGTGAAAAGAAAAAGGTGATGAGCACCAGAGGCAGCGCTACGATCGAGAGAGTTATGTGGCTGGCGAGAATCACGAGATAGATCGCGCGCATGGTTGCGTGGCCTAGTGGAAAACGCGTGTCGCCGTGCAGCGCGTGGTTCACGATGTAGCTGACCAGAAACAGCGACGAAAAACCGAAGGCGAGCAGCATGCTGGCGCGATGTGCTTTGCGGTCGCGTTTTCTTATGAAGTAGAGGCCGGTGCACAGGGCGATGGCGCTGAGTCCGTTCAGAACGGCATTCAGCGCCGGCAGGAAAACAAATCTGCCTGCGAACTGCGTGGGCGCATGGTGCAAGTACAGCAGCCAAAGAAGAAAGGATATTGCTGCAGCGCTCACGATGACAATCGAGCCTAGCGCGGCGCGTTGGTTGGTCTGCGTCTGGTCCATGAAGCTAGATACGATACTACAAGTTTTCCCGCGCGGCAGCGGGTAAAGAAAAGTTCATCGAATCGGCGCGCGGGCTACGGCAATTTGGCGCTGGCCGCGGGCGGAGTGGGCGGAACGTATTCCGCGGAGAAGCGGGAGCGTTGCAGGCGATAGCCGTCGCGCGTGCGAATGTGATAGTGCTTGTGCTGGTCGCTTGCGAGTTTTACGGTGATGGTGCGCCAGCCGCGGTTGCTATTGGGCTTGGGGTAGTAACTCAGCGAATATAGGTGCGCTAGGTCGTCGCGGATGGAAGCGAAGGCGTTTTGTTCGTCCTTCCAGTTTTTGGCGAAATAGACTTTGCCGCCGGTGGCGGCGGTCATGCGTTGAAATACGGCGTTGGAGATGGGCTCGAGGTGGGCTTCCTGAGTGCTTACCATATAGATGGTCGTTCCGGTGGATTGCGCCAGCTCGGCGACGTCCTCGGGCGGGACCATGCTGTAGTTGTCGGGGCCGTTGGAGAAGACCACGATGACTTTTCGTCCGGTGAAGTGCGCGGCGTCCTGCACGGTGAGTAACAGGCAATTGTAGAGCGCGGCATCGTCTCCGGCGACGGTAGTGCGTGCGGCGCGCAGAACCTGCGTACGGTCGGCGGTGAGCAGCGAGGCGCGGGAAAGGTCGCGGCTGTAGGAATAGAAGGCTACTTTGTCGGCGCCTTCGAGTGAGCGGACGAAATCGGCGATCGCGTCCTGCGCGAATACGAAGCCGCGGTACATATAGTTGCTGGTGTCGAAGAGCACGAACACGTTGGCGCCCTCTACCAGAGAGGTAAGCTCACTGCCAGACAGGCTCGAGCTCGGGTCGCTTGGTTGGCCAGCGGAGGCGTCGGGCGAGGCGGCACCAGACGGAGCCTTGGCCGGAATTGCGCGGGCGGATACGTTGCCTTCTCCATACGTGGCGATGTCTTCGGGAATGCCGTCCTCGGTGACGATGAAGTCCTGCGGATGCAGACCGGTGACGTACTTCCCCTTGTTGTCAGTTACCGCGACGTTCAGTTGCACTAAATCCACGGTGACGTTGATGCGCGGCGGGCCGCTTTCCTGCGCGACGGGAGAGGGGCCGACGAAAACCGAAAGAGCTGCGAAGAGAACGAGCGCTACTGCGAGTCTTTTGAGCATGACGGGCCTCGATGTTGTCTGTTACTAAACGTTCGCAGGGCTGGCCGGGCGCGTATTGAATCACCGCGGCGTAGCCACAAAGTCTCTAGGGCTGAGGACTGCCGAAACTCGCGGGCAGCGAAGTGACTTTGCCCTGGCGAAATTCTTCACCGGTTTCGCGCATGGCACGCAGAATTGCGGGCCAATCGTTCAAGTCGGTGGCAAAAATCTTCGCGACCATGCGGCCGGTCAGTTCGGGCGCCAGGCGATTCAGCGTTACCGGCGGATAACCCATCTCGTCAGCCAGGCGCGCCCAATACAGATTCGTCGAGTCCCATGTTTCGGCCAGCAAGCGGCTGGAATAGCCCTGGAACATGGGGAATGGCCTGACGTTCAACAATTCACGCGCATAGGAGCGCGCGAGCACGGGATGAGGAACCCCGAAATCCTGGGACAGGCGCGTCCAGGTAAGTTCCGCTGGATCCTGCTGCGACAAATCTTGCAATTCGTGCCCCGCCATTCCCCACGAACTGGTGTCGTCCGGAAATCTACGGCGAAATTCAGCAGTGAGATAGAACGTATCCGCGGGCGTGACCTGCGATGAGACTTCGGCCGCGCGTCCGGCGCGCAGCGTGGCTTCGAGCTGCGCGGCTCTCTGCGGAATCATGCGGTCGGAAAGAATGCTGGTGACTTTCGCACGCAATGCTTCATTTTGCGCGCACGCCGCGAGCATTTCGTCTCCGGCGCGTTGATAGAGCGCGACGGCGTGGAGTTCGTTGCGGCTGACGTTCCACCAACGCGGCAGGACGGCGTTGGTCAAAACCGAAGGCACCAGGTCCGTCCAAATCAGCGCCTGGACGTTTTCCGGAGCGATAAAATCCTCTTCCATTTGCGCCAGCACGTAGGGCAAATCTGCCAGCGAGCCCACCAGATGCGCGCCTCCGCCCGCGGGAGAGCCCGCGCCAAAGAGGCGGGGAGTTTGCCAGAGCGATTCTTCCGTGCCCATGACGGTGTCGCCGGAGAAATCGTGCGAGCGGATCAGCAGCGGGTTGTTGTGCAGAGCCTGGGCGCCCGGCGGTTCGTAATAGGCGTAGCTGAAACCGACGAGCGTGTCGCGGAAAAACGGAACGAGTTGACCCTTGGCTTGTTCTAATTCCACTCCGGTAGCCTTGGACTTCAGCACTTTGGCAATGTCCGTGCGCATTTCCAAATCGGTGTGGTGGTTGTTGTAGGAGCCGGCGGTGAAAGTCGTTCTCTCACTGTTGGTAAAAATCGGGCGCGGCATTTGGAATTCGCCAAGTTGCTCGGCGAGCGGCAGAAGCATATCGCCCGCGGGAGTCCCTTGCGGCGTGGGCGTGAGGCCGTCCCCCAGCGCCAGCAGAGTATCGAGCGAAACCAGGCGCTGATCGTCCAGCACGGCGCGAATGCGCTCCGCCATTTCGCGGTGAATGCGCTGGCCTTCGGAATTTGTTTGGCGAGGACCCGCGATCAAGTCAACGATTTCGTCCTGCGAGGCTTTGGGATTGCCGGTGGCTGCGCGCAGGAGATGCGCCAGTGAGGTGCGCCCGGCATCGAAGAGTTGGGCGGAGGAAGAGAAATGGGAAAACGGCTTGATCATTCCCTGCCAGGATTCGTCGCGCGCGCTTACGGGAATCTCGCCCTGGCGAGCCATTATTTGCCACAGCGTGACGTTCGCTTCAAAGATGCCCATGGCATTCCCGCGCAGGGTGTGGTCGGAAACCTTATTGAGCGCCTCGGCTGTGGTTAGAAACGCGGCGATGGACGCATCGCTCAGTTCAGGAAACTCGGAAAACATCGAATACTGATTGCGAAATTGCTGGAACTTGCTGGCCATCAGTTCGACCGTGGGACCGCTCAAGCGATGCCCTGCCGGACGCCTGGCGTCAATTTCGCTCAGCACGAGATAGGCTTCCGCCGGAGTGCCTTCCATTCCCACGCGAGAGAGGGCGAACATGGTTTCCAGCAAGGCGTCCGGATTGTTCAATCCTCTGGTCTCTATATTCCAATTGCGCGCGAGTTCGGCATTGGCCTTCTGCCGCAAGATGTTCTTCCACGCTTGGAGGCTTCCGGGCACGTGCGGATCGCCGTTGGGCTCCCACTGCATGCGCGTGGTCAGAAGCAGGAGAGTTGGGTCCGGGCGAAAGACCGAAGACATCGCGCTGGGGGAAACCGTCTTTCCACGGAGCGCCTCGTAGCAGTGGCGCATGCGTGCAGGTTCGACGAAGTGCGCTTGCTGTTCGGGTGGGATGCGCGAGAGCGAGTCAAAATAAGCGGCGAGCCAGCCATTGTCCTTCGAGAGAAGCTTGGGGACAAATTCACTCGTGGAGTGCGGGTTTGCGCCCACCAAATCCTTCCACGCAGGCTCGGCAGCGGTGCCGCCGGGCACGATTACGCGGCCCGATTCGATGCGAATGTAACTACCGTAAAAATCCAAGGGCGCGGCAAGCGAGACGAATCGTTTCAGGCCCGGCGAACGCAGCAGCGCGGCCTGGGTTTCCGGATCCACGTGAGCCCAGGCGTAGTAGAGACGTGCGAGGGACTGATCGTGCAGCAGCGCGTCAATTAATGGCCGATCTTTGTCGTGCCCGCCCTCGGTGCTTGCTTCGACCCATTGTCGTTCGGTGAGACCGATGGGCACTTGAGAATTGGGGTACGCATAGGAGAACGGCTTGCCGCCCTGCAGTGTGGCCTCGAGTTCGGGCAGGGGGAAACCGGAGTCAATCGTAATGAATGCTCTGCGCGGGTCCGCGGTGGCGACGTAGGCGCTGCTCTTTCCGCAGTCCGTGGTCACGCGGTAGCCGAGGATGTCGAGCAGCGGCTTAGAGTCAGCGCAGCCCGTGACGCGAATCACGCCGTCCTTCCCTGCTAAGTCGGAGAGTTCCCTGGCCTGCTGCACGTATCGTCGGAGCAGAATCAGAAATTCGGTGGCGCGGCTGCCCAAGCCGGTGCCCTGATAGCCGATCAGAAATACGTTACGGGAGAGCAGGGGCATCACTTCTTCGGCGCTGGCTTTCTGGCTGATTCCGGCGATACGCAAAAATGAACGGAGCGGACCTGGAATCGTAGCTGTGGCTGGTTCGGATGTGACGATGCGCTCTTGAGCTGCGGGTGGACCGGGAGGACGAGCGCTGCGAACTCGAGGGGCAAAAGCGGCACAAACGAACGCCACAACCGCCAACAGGGCCGAAAGACGCAGGGGACGTTTCATCGCTGGCACCCACCCCAACCACTTTCGAGACATGCAACAACCGGTTTAATTGACCGGAGCGGATTGCGAGGCGCGCTTCGTTCCGGCGTAAGAGCGACGTCGAAATCTAGGTCGATGCTTGGCTGGGGCTTCGACCTTCGGTTGATGCATCCTACGCTTCCGCGAGGCCGGACGCAACGAATTTGGAAGCGGTCACTGGACGATGGCGATCGGAGGGGACGGCGAAAGTTCGGAGAAGCGGGTGCGGCGCAGGGGCATCCTGCGCCGGAAATACTGCGTGCCGAAATATTGGGAAGAGATCTGGATCAGTTCCCGAAAAATGTGTCCCTCGCGACTTGGACATTCGTTTCGAATTGCCGACTACGCGGAAGCATGATCTTCTTTTAGGGCGTTAGCGAGATGGCGCCCGGGTATCGCCGAAATGAATGACCAATCGGAACTGCGGGCTGTTTTGCACGTATAATTGGGCGACAGGATCAGCTACACCGCCCCCGTCCCGAGGTCATTCCATGTTCGCAATATTATTGGCGCTTGGGATAGGCTACACGTTACACGCAAAAGATGTCTTCCAGCCTCCCAAGCCGCCGGCTCCGAGCAAATGGAGTGAAGTAGTTCCCCGACGAGAATCCTTGGAATTTCAAACGACAGAAGGCACGAAGCTGCGCGGATGGCTTTATCAAAGCGACAGAAGTGATGCGCCGTTCGTGCTGTTTTTTTATGGCAGCAACGAGGATCTGGCGCACCAAGCGAAGCGACTTGCATGGCTGAGTGACACGCTCCATGTTAACGCTGTCTGCTTTGACTGTCCTGGCTACGGCTTCAGCGGCGGTTCCATCGGAATTCCGACGATCCAGTCCTCGGCGTTGCAGGAATTCGACCATGTGAAACGACGATTTGCGCCGAGTACGACGACGGCTATCATCTCCTATGGTTGGTCGATCGGCACGAGTGTGGCGATCCACGTGGCGGCGAATCGGCACGTCGCGGGATTGATGCTGCAGGCTCCTCTAGCAAATACCGACGACATGATGCGATGGTCTTCAAAACATGATCTCCCGTGGTACGGACGCGGATTGCTGAAGATGAAGGCGGATCCGGATGTTACGCAGGTTTACGAAAACGCCGCCGCGATTCGTGACGTCAGCAGCCCGCTCCTCATCATTCAAGGAGAATTGGATGATGTGGTTCCCGTTGATCAAGGCCGAGCAGTTCTCGCTGCGTCTCGAGCGACGCAAAAGGAATATGTGGAAGTACCGGGCGCACAGCATTCTGAAATTTGCCAGTCCCCCGCCTCGGACGCTGCAGAGCACTTTGTAGAATCGTTGCGATAAATGAGCACCACCCCTGATGTCGTCTAACCGGAAACGGACCCACTACGCTTGCTGGCACTTAGTGGCGCAGGGCACCGCGAATTCGATACAATCGCGATTTGGGTTGCGGCTCAAATGATCGCCTGCAAATGCGCGCGACCCATTTTCGAGGAGATATTTCATGCCATCGTTTCCCGGGGTTGATTACCTCGACTTCGATTCCCTACTGAGCGACGAAGAGAAGCTGGCGCGCCGTACGGCGCGGCAGTTTGTGGATGCGGAAATCATGCCGATCATCGAGGAATACAACCGCGAAGGAAAATTTCCGGTGCAGCTGGTGCCGCAGATGGCGGAGCTGGGCCTTTTCGGCGCGAGCCTGAAGGGTTACGGATGCGCGGGAATGTCCAACGTGGAATACGGCCTGGTGACGCAGGAACTGGAGCGCGGCGATTCAGGGCTGCGCAGTTTTGTTTCGGTGCAATCGGCGCTGGTGATGTATCCGATTCACGCGTTCGGGTCGGACACGCAGAAAGATAAATGGCTGCCGCTGTTGCAACAGGGGAAAGCGATCGGGTGCTTCGGACTTACCGAGCCGCAATTCGGATCGAATCCGGGCGGGATGTTGACGCGCGCGGTGAAGAAGGGCGGCGACTACATTTTGAACGGCGAAAAAATGTGGATCACCAGCGGGTCGATTGCGGACGTGGCGGTGATTTGGGCGAAGTGCGAGGACGAGGTGATCCGCGGATTCCTGGTGGAAAAAGGCATGCCCGGGTACAAGGCCTGGGACGTGCACGGAAAATATTCGCTGCGCGCTTCGGTGACTTCGGGCTTGGCGATGACGGACTGCAAAATTCCGGCGTCAAACTTGCTGCCGGGCGTTGCGGGATTGAAGGGGCCGCTTTCCTGCCTGAATCAGGCGCGCTACGGCATCGGCTGGGGCGGCATCGGAGCGGCCATGGCTTGTTACGATACGGCACTGAATTACGCGAAGCAGCGCAAGCAATTCGACAACAAACCGATTGCTTCGCATCAACTGGTGCAGGAAAAATTGGTGTGGATGATTACGGAAATCACCAAGGCGCAATTTCTGGCGCTGCAGGTGGGGCGGCTGAAGGATGCGGGGCGCGTGCATCCTTCGCACATTTCGATGCTAAAGATGAATAATGTGTGGATGGCGCGCGAGACGGCGCGCAGGGCACGGGAAATTCTAGGCGCGAACGGCATCGTGGACGACTACTGCGTGATGCGGCACATGAACAACCTGGAGTCGGTGTTTACCTATGAGGGCACGCACGACATACATAAATTGATCATCGGGGAACGCATCACCGGAATCGCGGCGTTTTCGTGAGGCGCGCGCGTAAAGTTCGCGGCCTTACAGCACTGATGGCCGCGGCGATTTGCGCTGTGGCTCTGGCGTTGCTTGGAATAGCTTCCGTCGCGTTCCCCTCGAGCGCGGCGGACGTTCGGTCGAAGCCGAAAGTGCGCGCGATTACTGCGTTTGTGCGTTTGGACCGTGCGCATTACCAGGAACAAATTCGGGAGACGCTGAAATTTTTGCGCCAGGCCAAAGCTGCGTTCGAAAAATCCGGTTACGAAGTTCAGACCATTCGCATCACTACGCAGCCGTTTCCAGAATACACGCGTGGCTTGGCGGACGAGCAGGTACTGGCGTTCTTCCGCGACTACGACGCGCTTGCGGTGAAGGAAGGTTTCGACGCTGCGATTGGCCCTGCGATGATGGGCGATGGGGACGATCCGCACGAAGCGGAGCTGCTCGGAAAAATCATCGCGAATTCAAAAACTTTGGAAGCTTCTCTATTCATTGCCGGAGAAGATGGAATTCACTGGAAGTCCATTCGTGCCGCCGCCGGCGTCATTAAATATTTGGAAGCGAACACGCTGCATAGCCAGGGGAATTTCAGTTTTACGGCGGCTTCGCTGGTTCCCTCCGGCACGCCTTTTTATCCGGCGTCATATTTCACTGGCGACGGGAAGCAATTCGCCGTCGGCCTGCAATCTGCAAATGTAGTGAGCGAAGTTTTCGCTTCGACGAAATCTCCGAGCGAGGCCGAAGAGCGACTGAAAAGTACGCTTGGCATTTTTGCCGCGCAGATCGAAAAGGCGGCAACTGAAATCAGCAATTCCAGCGGCTGGAAATATGGCGGGCTGGACCTATCGCCTGCGCCGCTCATGGACGTTTCCATCGGCGGCGCGATTGAAAATTTCCTCGGCGCGCCGATGGGTTCCAGTGGAACGCTTAGCGCGACCGCGATCATCACGCGGGCGCTGAAAGCGATTCCGGTGAAGCAGGCGGGCTATTCGGGATTGATGCTGCCGATACAGGAAGATACGGTGCTCGCGCAACGCTGGAGCGAAGGGCGCCTCTCGATGGATGCCCTGCTCTCCTACTCGGCGGTCTGCGGCACGGGACTGGATACGATCCCGCTGCCGGGCGATGTGAGGCCGGAACAGCTGGAGCGCATCCTCGGCGACATCGCCAGCCTTTCGGTGAAATGGCACAAGCCGCTCGCGGCGCGTTTGCAGCCAGTGGCCGGAAAGAAAGCTGGCGAGATGACGGAGTTCGACGATCCTTTTCTGGTGAACGCGAAGATTCAGCCGCTGCCATGAAGCGTGGTGATTCCCGTCATTAGAATTCGCCCGATTGGATTATGATAGTCCGCCCGAAAAGACAGTCCCGGCCACTTGGAATGAGAGAGTTGAAAATACGTACCGATGCATTGAAATCGAAGCTGGATGGGATTCGCGTCGCGTCCAAGGCACGGATTCGCTCTGCGAGGGCGTGCGCGGCCCTGTGTGGCGTGCTGCTTGCGGCGAGCGCTGCCGCGGGTTCCACGGAGTTCCCTGTGCGCGCGCAGCAGACGGATTCCGCGACGGGCCCTGTTGTGGTGCAGCCGGGTGCGCCCGGTAAGCCAAGCAAAACGCTGCCACCGTCAACCAAGGGCACGCTGCCGGCGCGGTCGCAGGCGGATGTGGAGTTCATGCAGGGCATGATCATGCATCATCAACAGGCGGTGGAGATGACGGCGCTGCTCGCCTCCCACACCGATAACAAGGATTTGCGGATGCTGGGGGCGAAAATCAGCAGTTCGCAATCCGACGAAATAAAATTCATGAAGCGTTGGCTGGCGGCGCGCGGAGAAGCGGTTTCCATGGCGATGCCGGGAATGCCGGATATGGATGCGTCGGGCAAGCCGATGGCCCTGATGCCCGGGATGCTGACGCCGGAGCAGATGGAAGCGCTGCGCAACGCCAAGGGCGCGGAGTTCGACCATTTATTTTTGACTGGCATGATTCAGCACCACAATGGCGCGTTGATCATGGTGAAAGATCTGTTCAATACGGCGGGCGCGGGACAGGACGCGGATATTTTCAATTTCGCAACGGATGCGGACAACACGCAACGCGCTGAGATCAAAATTATGCAGGCTATGCTCGAGAAGGACAGGTCAAAGGAGAAATGATGAACCGAGTGCCCAGCTTTGCGTTCCGTGCGGCGGTGGCCGCGATTCTTTTGTGTTCCGGTGTGAGCCGGATGGCGGCACAGCGGCCTGGTCCGGCTCCTGGTCAGGCTATCCCGCCTGCGGCGGCCGCGCAAGGACCCGCTCAGGAAGCGGCGAAAACACCGCAGTCGGACGATAATCCGTTTGCGGCGCAGCCGGCACCGGCTCTTCCGCCAGGAATGACGGGATCGGATGCGAACGATCCGCGCTACAAGCTGACGTCGGGACTTTATGACGCGGGCGAAACGTCACTGGGCTTGAAGCACTTGCAGCTGGTGAAAAAGCCCGACGCGTTCCAACTCGGGACCGACGACGCCGACGATCCGAAAGTGCAAAAGCTGATCGGCCAGCTCGGCATCGGCGGCGGCGCGATGAAGATGCCGAAGCCCCTGCAGTTGGTTATCGCGGAGCTCGCTTTCTCGAACTCGGACCTGGCGTTCCAGGGCAATCACCTGTTCCAAGGAAACTTTTATGGCATGAATATCTACGACATCTCCAATCCGGGACAGACCACGCTCGTAACTTCGATGGTGTGCCCGGGCGGGCAGGGCGACGTGTCGGTGTACAAGAACCTGATGTTCATGTCGGTGGAAATGCCGAATGGACGGCTGGATTGCGGGACACAGGGATTTCCGCCCGAGCCTCCTCCGGCCGCAGGGCATGAAAAAGAACGCCGGCGACCCGTCGCACAAGCGGAACGTTTCCGCGGCGTCAGAATTTTCGACATCACCGACATCAAGAACCCGAAACAGGTGGCGGCGGTGCAGACCTGCCGCGGATCGCATACGCATACGCTGGTGGTGGATCCGAACGACAAGGACAACGTCTATATCTACGTCTCGGGGACATCGTTCGTGCGCCAGCCGGAAGAATTAGCTGGGTGCTCGGGTGAAGCGCCGGACAAGGATCCGAACACCGCGCTATTCCGCATCGAAGTGATCAAGGTGCCGGTGGCGGCGCCGCAGGACGCGAAAGTTGTCGCCAGCCCGCGCGTGTTTATTGATCCGCGGACGGGCGCGCTGAACGGCCTGAGCAACGGCGGCAGCCACGGCAAGAACGATGAGGAGACAAAACCGTCGGATTCGAACCAGTGCCACGACATCACGGTGTATTCGGCGCTGGGTTTGGCGGCGGGCGCCTGCTCCGGCAACGGAATCTTGCTGGACATCAAGGACCCGGTGCATCCGAAGCGTCTGGACGCGGTAAACGATCCGAACTACTCGTATTGGCATTCGGCTTCGTTCTCGAATGATGGGACGAAGGTGGTGTTTACGGACGAGTGGGGCGGCGGGTTGGGAGCACGGTGCCGTCCGAATGACCCGAACAAGTGGGGCGCGGATGCGATCTTTCATTTGCATGACGACAAGCTGACGTTCGCGAGCTATTACAAGCTGCCGGCGGCGCAGAGCGACACCGAAAACTGCGTGGCGCACAACGGCTCGCTGATCCCGGTGCCGGGGCGCGATATCGAGGTGCAGGCGTGGTATCAGGGCGGCGTTTCGGTGATGGACTTCACCGACGCGGCGCACCCGACCGAGATCGCTTATTTCGACCGCGGGCCGATCGATCCCAAGATTCTGGTGCTGGGCGGCGAGTGGTCGGCGTATTGGTACAACGGCAACATCTACGGTTCGGAAATTGCGCGCGGGTTGGATATTTTTGAACTGACGCCGACGCAGTTTTTGACGCAGAACGAAATTGACGCGGCGAAGACGGCGCGCGTGGATGTGCTGAATGTGCAGAACCAGCAGAAGCTGGAGTGGCCTGCGCAGTTGGTGGTGGCGAAGGCTTACGTGGATCAGCTCGAGCGCTCGCAGGCTTTACCGGCGGAGCGGATTGCGGCTTTACGAGTTGCGATTCAGGGTGCAGAAAGCTCGCACATGAACAAGGGCAAAGTGACGAAATTGAGCGGGATGGCGCCGTCGCTCGAAGAGAGCGCTGCAGCGGCGAAGAGTTCGGCGGATGCTAAGCGGTTGCATGCGTTGGCGGAGATATTGAAGCATCCGTCGGCGTAAGGGCGACGCAAGAAGCCGGTGCGAGAAAAAACCCGCTCCCGAGCATGCGAGCGGGTTTTTCGTTTCTGCTGAAGCGCTGCTAATCCTGTTCGCCGATGGTTTGGGCGTAGGTCTTGCCGTACGGATAGAAGAGTTCCTTGCGGCCTTGTTGCCACGCGGCTTTCAGTTCGGGCGTGGTGATGTCCCAATCCGGGCGGCATTTCTTGGTTACCGCGCGCAGATCCTGACGGAGTTCTTCCAGAGTTGGCCGACCGAGGAACCAGTAGCCGCTGTAGATCTTGTAGACCACCAGGCCGGGCTCGATCACGATTACGTGGGGGATCATGGGATTGTGCGCAGGATCGGTGTATTCGGCGATGTCCAAATCCTTTTGCACGACGCGTCCGGCGTCGGAGAGGAAAGGCCAGTGGGCGTCGATTCCAGTGCGATATTCGTTGGTCTCGGTGATGTTGTCGGTGCTGATGGTGACGAGGCGGCAGTAGGAAACCTCCAGCTCGCGATGGAGTTGCACGAGACCTTCCGTCTGGCGGCGGTCCTTGGGACAGAAACCGCCGCGACTGAGCACGAGGACCATGGGATGCGGTCCCTGCAGATCGGAGAGCTTCCTGCGTTTTGCGGTGTGGTCGGAAAGCTCATAGTCGGGGAAGATGGCTCCTGGAACGATGTCAGCTCGCATGTAAACTCCTCGGCATCTGGAAACAGTGCGCCAGTTTACGCCGAATGATCGGTGGCAGACATCCTCAAATCGGCATGCGCCAGCCTGCCACGCTGCATCTCGGGTCCGCCGCTACTTCATGAAGTCCCGGATGTACTGCGCAATCGGATCGGCTGCGGTATCGAGCGCGAAATGGCCGCCATCGACGATGTGGATTTCCGCCGTCGGTACGTCGCGGCGATAGGATCCCGGCTCCGAAGGGTCGAACGAGGATTCGTACTTGCCCCAGATCACCAGCAGGCGCGGCTGCTTTTCGCGCATCCAGGCTTGCCACTTGGGGTAATTTTCTACGTTGGTGCGGTAATCGTAGAACAGGTCGCTTTGAATGTCGGCCTGGCCGGGCTGATTGAGAAAATAATATTCATCGGTCCAGAGATCCGGGTCGTGGCGTTCGAGGTCGGGATCATCGCCGACGTGGCGCGAGCGCGTGGTCGCGAGCGAGAGGAGATTCGTGCGCAGGGCGCTTTCGTAGCTGGCGCGATCGGCCCAAAACGCGCGGCGCGTCGTCCAGTTCGCGCCCAGGCCTTCGTTATGTGCGACGGCGTCCTGCACGATCAGAGCCTCGACGCGTTCCGGATGCGCCAGGATCATGCGAAAACCGACCGGGCCGCCATAATCCTGCATGTACAGGGTGTAACGTGCGAGACCGAGCGCTTCGGTGAAGTGAGTCATGATCGCGGCGATGTGATCGAAGGTGTATGCGAATTTTTTGGGGTCGGGCCAGTCGCTGTGTCCAAAGCCGGGGTAATCGGGCGCGACGAGGTGATAGCGATCGGCGAGGCGGACGAAGAGCGGATCGAACATGCGCGATGAAGATGGGAGGCCGTGGAGCAGGAGAAGCGTGGGGGCGTCTTTTGGGCCGGCCTCGCGGTAGAAGATCGGGAGGCCGTCGATCTGTGTGGTGCGATAAGCAGTCGGATATTCCACGGGACGTTCCTTTCCTTGGGCCCGGGCCTGGGCTTCGGTTGGGGATTGAAGTGATGCGAGAATCACGGAAACCGCTAAGAGCACCAGTTCCCCTCGGATGATCGCCGTCATAGTTACTCCTTCTGGGAGAAGGTGCCCGCTCCTTGGCCGCGCGCGATGTTGCGACGCGCGGGCCATTACGCCGCGGAACGTCGGTTAGCCCGCGACCTCAAAAATGATTTCCAGCTCGACCGGCGTGGCGAGCGGAAGACTGGCGACTCCGTACACCAAGCGGCAAGGGTTCTTGTCTTTGCCGAAGACCTCTCGCAGCAAGTCCGAAGCGCCGTCTGCGACTTTGGCCAGCTCGCGGCCATCTGCCGAAGTCGCCACCGACACGCCGAGCCGGACGCTGCGCGTCACTCTGTCGAGCGATCCCAGATACTTGCGGGCGACCGCGAGGCCGTTGAGCGCCGCAAGGCGAGCGGCCTGGCACCCTGCTTCCACATCGAGTTCTGCGCCAACGCGCCCAACGAATTTCGCCGCGCGGCCCTCGGTGGGAAGCATCCCAGTGAGAAAAAGCAGATTGCCCGTCTGCACCGCTTCGGCATAGGTGCCGAATGGTTCAGGCGGCGCCGGAAGACTGATGCCAAGTTCTACCAGGCGCTGTTCAGCACTGCTCGGCCGAGACGTTCCCGGGCTTACCATCGCTTAACGTGCGCAACGCAGTCCATCTGCGGCACCCCCCGGGTCGTCTGACCGGCATTCGTGAGCGGAACGACGACGTCTATGATGTTTGTTACAGGCGATTGGATTCATCGTGAGAGACAAGGTCTGGCGAATCGGTGACCGTCACGGTCAGCCCCCAGCCGGGGTGGGAGGCTTTTAACGCACGTTACATCCGTAATCAATGACAATCGAAACCGCTGAATCCACTTCACATATTTTGCTGCCGCCCGCAAATTGCTAACTGGCGGCGATGACGCCGTTATTCCTGGTTCTGCGCGTGTTGTTCCGGCGCATTTTCATGCGCCGAGTTGCTTCGCGAGCGGCGCCTCTGCCTGCAAATAACGGATTGATTGGAATTTGGGTATTTGGATTATGATAGGCCGCCCGGAAGCACCGTCCCAGCCACCGGAAGCAAATCACATTTCAGGAGCCGCCATGGAGAAAGAACTCAGCCTCGAATTTCTGCGCACGGTCGAAAACGCGGCCATCGCCTCGGCGCGGACAATGGGCCAGGGAGACCGCGAGGGCTCGGACCAGGCCGCCGTCGAAGCGATGCGCAAGGAAATGGATCGCGTGGGCATGGACGGCACGATCGTCATCGGTGAAGGCGAACGCGACGAAGCGCCGATGCTCTTCATCGGCGAAAAAGTGGGCGCGGCGGTGCGCGACAAGAGCCGCGAATACCCCAAAGTGGACATCGCCGTGGACCCGCTCGAAGGCACCAATCTTTGCGCGACGGGCGAACCGGGCGCGATCGTGGTGCTCGCGGCGAGCGAACACGGCGGTTTGTTGCACGCGCCCGACCTGTACATGGAAAAAATCATTGTGGGGCCGCCGGCGAAGGGCGCGATTGACCTGGACGCGCCGGTGAAGGATAACTTGCGCGCGATCGCGCGGCGCTATGACCGCGACGTGGAGGATCTGGTGATCGTGGTGCTGGACCGGCCGCGCCACGAGAAGCTGGTTTCGGATATACGCAAAGCCGGCGCGCGGATACGGCTGATTTCGGATGGCGATCTTTCCGCGGGTATTTCGGCTGCCGTGCGCGGCACCTCCGTGCACGCGGTGATGGGGACCGGAGGCGCGCCCGAAGGTGTGCTTACCGCTGCTGCTTTGCGCTGCCTAAACGGCCAAATCCTGGCGCGATTGGTGGTCTCGAAACCTGAACACCTGGAACGCACCGCCACCATGGGCATCAAGGATCCCAAGCGCATTTACGAGACGGTGGATCTGGCGCCGGGCAAGAAAATTATTTTCGCGTGCACGGGTGTCACCGGAGGTGGCCTGCTGCACGGCGTGAATTTCTTCCGCGACGGTACGCGCACGCATTCGTTGATCATGACGCTGGAAGAAGCCGAAGTGCGATTTATAGATTCCGTGCACCTGGACCGGCATCCGGGCGTGGAAGTGCGTTTCAACTAAGGCGAAGGCGCGCGCCCAGCGGAAACATTTTCACGCTCGATTGCGTATCTACAAGCGCCGAACAGGCAGGGGGTGAATCATGTCTAGCGCGTCCGCACGGCCACCCGCCGCGATTCCTCCGCAACGTCGCAGCAGCAATGCCGTATGGTGGATTCTGGGGGTGGTGGCTGGCGGCATCGTGGTGATGGTCCTGTTTGGCCTCGCGCTAGCCGGCCTGTTCATCCGCAACCTGCGCGTGCACAATCAAGGCAACAACGTTGAAATTCAGACCCCTGTTGGTGCGATCAAGGTTAATAAAGATGTGCCACGCGCTACTGGCTTGCCGGTCTATCCCCGGGCAACGTCCAGCGGAAATGATAAAAACGCGAAGGTGGAGCTTTCGGCTGGGGACGGCGGAGTGGGGATTGCAGTTGAGCACTTCACTTCATCCGACAATTTAAACCAGGTGGACGCGTGGTACGCGCGCCGCTTGGGTCCCAGCTTCCGACGAGAGGAAGACCTCTCTCATCATCCCGTTCATGGCGTAACGGTTGATTCGGATACGGACATCGCATTTGTCGACGACCACGGCGACGGCGCGCGCGTGGTGGCACTGACCAAGCAAGGCGACGGAGTGGACATCGTGCTGTTTCGCGCCGGCAAGAAGGAAGCGCAGTAATCCCAGCGCAGCCCGACGCGACCAAGTCCGCCGTGTCACGCCAGCCGCTAAATGACCGGACCGCACGAAGCGCCAAAACGCAATCATGCGTCTGCATCCCGGACCGTGAAGTGCTCAGCCGGCCAATCGAAACAACGAATGCAAGTTTTCGTGGATTATTGCAAGCGTAAAGACGCGCCGAGCGAAGTTGCTCGTTGGCGTTGGCGCGTGCGAAGTTCGTCTCAGAGCTCGTGCCGCGCGGCTCGCGCGGAATCTGGTGACGAAGTGCAGGCCGTTCGGGAGCGAGCTTGGCACCCTGCCGATGCAGGCGTGCCAAGCCCTACCCAGAATCCGACCTGTCCATCAGGCGTTCCGCGCCTTACCGATCCGCGACGACTAGCGGTGCAGCGCCGTCGCAGTATGGGGCATCTGCTGTTGCCGGCGGGGCATATGGTGAGGCATCCGCTCGGCAGCTTGCGGCGGCAACGGACGCACGCTGTGATTGGTGCTCACGTGCTCGCTGATCGCCTGCAAACGCTTCAGGATACCTTGCCACTGCGTCCAATCGAGCTGCCGCAGGTATGGGCGAAGACCCTGAATGAAGGGATCTTCCAGCACCGTCTCGCCATTGGTCTCGGGCACGAAGAAGCGGTTCAGTCCAACACCCAAAGCTTCGGCAATCTTTTCCAGCGTGCCGAGGCTAGGCGTCATCTGACCGCTCTCGATCCGGGACAAATAGGAGCGAGATACGCGCGAACGAGCCTGCAGCTGGCTCTGCGTCATGCCGCGCGACTCGCGCAATTGCCTGATGCGTTGGCCGATGTTCTCCACAGTTTCGCGGTTCGGCCAGCTCTCAAACAGTTGACGATCGTCCCCCGGAAGATCTTGAGGCGACGGCGTCGGTATGACGAACGTCACCTTCGGGGGCAGCATACGCAGACAACGACGGCAGTTGTCCGTGCGTGTCCGGTATTGCACTAAACCGCATACCTGACATCGAAGTACTTCTCGATCCAAATCCATGCTCGCTTCTATGGCTTCTTTTTCCGCCACCGGTTCTCCTCACAGACTATTCCGGCGATGCGAAGGGGAGGAACGTCACAACAAGGGAAGGCAGAAACAGGCGCGGGAGCGATTCTCCACAGGGTGCCATTTCTTGTCAAGCCCTTTTTCGTCCTCTTGCCGGAATTATTTTAACTTGCTCGCAGCGGAGACCACAATCAGGAGCCGTTTCGCTTCCCCTACGGCCCCAAAAGTGGTACGACTTTTGTTCGCCCTCGCCGTTTCACGTCCGCTAACGAGATGGACACAATGCCATTCAGCGTCATCCGCTGACGATTTGTGCTTGCAATTTTGGTGCCCACACTTGGCAAGAGATATTTGGGTTCGATTGGGTCTTTTGGCGCTCGTTGCTCGGCAAATCGCGCCCGCAAAGTGTTTGTGTTCAATGAATGACGAGAACAAACACCGAATCGCTTGCGGCGACTACTTATGCGCCGACGAAATTGTCTCAAAACAATACGTCTCATTCCTTTCAGCGCGGCCCGATTGAGACAATTCTGCCGTAAGTCCAGCACCTGGCCCGCAGCCCTTGCCGCCTCGATCGGCCCTTCCTGGGTTCTTCGTCAGTGGCGGCTAAAAAAAGAGCATGCTAGCGCCTTTCAGATGCTGTTCCCTTCGTTCTTTACGGATCGCTGCCACAAATTCTCCCCAGATCTGCGCGTGCGACGTGGCGGATAGCTTCTGGCGGCAGCGTTCGGGATTGCGGTAAACTCCAAACGGGGAAAAATGCCGAATCGGGAAGAATCCTGGAGCTTGCTGTGCGAGTACACGCAGGGTGAAAGCCTTCGCAAACACGCGCTCGCGGTGGAGGCTTGCGTGCGAGCCTACGCCCGCAAATTGGGCGCGGATGAGGAGCTGTGGGGCACGACCGCGTTGTTGCACGACTTCGACTATGAGCGCTGGCCCAATGCAGCTCATCACCCCACCGAGGAGCATCCCTACGAAGGATCGAAGATTCTGCGCGCACGCGGATACCCGGAGGAAATGATCCACGCCATACTGGGACACGCGGATTACTGCAACGTGGCGCGCGCTTCTCCTCTCGACAAGACCCTGTTCGCCTGCGACGAGCTGGCCGGCTTTCTGACCGCTTGCGCGCTGATCAAACCCAGCAAGAGCATTCACGAGGTCGAAGCAGTTTCCGTAAAGAAGAAGCTGAAGGACAAGGCCTTCGCGCGCGGCGTGAACCGCGACGACGTGTACAAAGGCGCTGCAGAACTGGGTGTCCCGCTCGACGAGCACATCGCTTTCTGCATCGCGGCGCTGCGCGGCATCGCGCCGGAGCTGGGGCTCAACGGCGTCGGCGCGGTCGCCGTGCCATGAACACCTAGGATGGCGATCGGTTGCAGGGGCGAGTCTGAGGCCCGCCCCCTGCTACCCGCTGCGTCAGCGTTCGACATCAGTCGGCGCGTTCGATGCGAAACGTGTAGCAGCCTGCGGTGGTGCTGCGCACGTGGATGTAAACCACATCTTCGCGGGCAAGGAGTTTTTCAACCCCGGCATCCACGTTGCCGTTCGCGACGTATTCCACCGCCACGAGTCGCCGTCCTTTTGCGTAGGCGTTCAAGGTTCTCGGGCTGTTACGCAAGGCTGGGGGAAATCCGCCATTTTCCGAATAGCGCTCGCACTTTTCGGCGTGGATGTACACCGGCCCCGGTAGGGGCAACGATTCGATGCCTTCGAAGGCGTCGTAGGTGAACAGCGTGGCCGTTTCCGAGCCGGCGGCGATGATTTGCAGGCAGTGACGACACGGCGCGCCTTCGCCGGCAGTTTCCGTGTGAGCGGGATGGCCGTAATGCGGGTCCTTGTGAGTGTTGCGCACCGCGTCGGCAATTTCGGTGGGTATCGCGACTACGCGGATCGGAATCATCTGTAACTCCTGGTGCAAAGTGTTCGCGCGACTTCATCTCTTCCATACTTACTTTGCACCGCTTCGGTTTTCGGAGCTATCCGCTTCTCGCGGCCAAAATTTTTTGAGCAAATATTTCCGCGGACAGATTTGTGCTAGAATCCGCCCTCGATGGAACGCGCGGGAAATTTTCTCGGTGGAATGCTGCGCCAGTTGAAGCGTCCGGAAGCGGCGGTCGCATGGCTCTCCGGCGTGTGGCCCAGCGTGGTGGGAAAAACTCTCGCGCGACACACGCGGCCGGTGCACTGCCACAAGGGATGCCTCGAGGTCGCCGCCGACGGCAAAGCCTGGCGGAAACAGCTGGAAGAAATGAAAAGCGAGTTCTGCGCGCAGGTGAATAAAGCCTGGGGCGGCACGCTGGTCCGCGAAGTGAAATTTGTCGCCGCGAAGCCCGGGCCGCGCCACATCTCGCACGAACTGGACAACGAACACACTCCCTTCATCCGACGCCGCAAGGCCTGACGATTTTCGCAGCGAATTCAGTGGGCTTCCGCTGGCCCTTGCGCTGAACCGCGTCTGTACTAAGATGGATGCGATGAAATTCCTACTGTTGAAAACCGATCGCGCTTGGGGACTGCGCATTTCGCGGTGTGGCGATGAAAATTAGCCGCGAAGACGTGCTGCGCGTCGCGCAATTGGCGCATCTGGAGTTGGCGCCCGAGGAAGTCGAGGCCTACCGTGGCCAGCTCGACGAAATCCTCTCCTACATCGGAAAGCTACAGGAGCTCGACGTCTCGAACGTGGAGCCAATGGCGCTGATGGATCCCATGGCCGATGCGCCGCATCAAGCTCCGCGTACGAGTGCAGGCCTCGATGGTGCAATCGCCGCCGCGCAGGCCGAGCCGGAGCTACGCGACGACGTGGTGGCGCCCTGCAGCGTCGCCGACGCCGTGTTGGCGGAGGCGCCGGACGCGGCCAAGCCCTTTTTCCGCGTTCCGAAGGTAATCGAGCGATGAGTGGCGCTCCCAGATGGACTGTCGCAAGTGTGCACGAGGCGCTGCTTGCCAAGAAGACCTCGGCGCGTGAACTGGCCCAGGAATTCTACGCTCAAATCGAGCAGCGTAACCCGGAGCTGAACGCCTTCCTGGCGCTCTGCCCGGACCGCGCCTATGCCCAGGCCGACCGCGTGGACGCCATCGTAGCCCAAGGGAAGCCGCTGGGTCGGCTGGCCGGGGTTCCTGTGGCCATCAAGGACGTGATCAGCACCGAAGGTGTGCGCACTACATGCGGGTCGAAGATTCTCGAGGACTATACCCCGCCCTATGATGCTACCGCCATCGAACGGCTCGAAAGAGCGGGCGCGGTGATAATGGGTAAGACCAATTGCGACGAGTTTGCGATGGGAAGCTCGAACGAAAACTCGGCGTACGGTCCCGTACGGAACCCCATTGCCCTGGATCGAGTGCCCGGCGGCTCAAGTGGCGGATCAGCAGCAGCGGTGGCCGCTGGTTTATCGGTAGTTGCACTCGGCACCGACACCGGTGGGTCGATTCGGCAGCCGGGTGCGTACTGTGGTGTCCCAGCGATGATGCCGACATACGGACGCGTATCGCGGTACGGCCTCATTGCCTTCGCCTCCTCGCTCGACCGGATCGGCCCGTTCGCAACGAATATCACTGACGCGGCAACCGTAATGTCAGTTATCGCCGGACACGACTCGAACGACTCTACCTCGGCGGCCTTGGCGGTACCCGAGTACGCGGCAGAAATCGAAAAGTCCGTGGCCGGGCTGCGAATCGGCATCCCCGAGGATTACTTCGGCGCGGGGCTCGACGCGGAGGTAAAGAATAAGGTGCAGGCTGGCATTACGCTGCTGGAAAGGCACGGGTGCAAGCGCGTGCCGCTCAAAATGCCGCACACGGACTACGCGATCGCGACCTACTATGTTATTGCGACGGCGGAGGCCAGCTCGAACCTGGCGCGCTACGATGGGGTGCGCTACGGCTTGCGTGTCCAGGGTAACACGCTCATGGAAATGTACCGCAAGACGCGCGAGCGGGGCTTCGGGCCGGAGGTGAAACGGCGGATCATGCTCGGAACGTATGCTCTTTCATCCGGCTATTATGACGCCTACTATCTGCGTGCACAGAAGGTCCGCTCCTTGATCGCACGGGATTTCGCTGAGGCCTTCGAGAAGGTTGACGCGATCATCACGCCCACCGCGCCTACTGCAGCTTTTAGGCTGGGCGAGAAGACCGCTGACCCGCTGGAGATGTATTTAGCTGATATATATACAGTTACAGGCTCTCTCGCGGGAGTGCCGGGTATTTCGGTGCCATGCGGAAAGTCCGCTGCCGGGTTGCCCATTGGCATGCAAATCTTCGGCAGCCATTTCGGCGAGGCCCGCATCCTGCAATTGGCGCGCGGGTTTGAGAAGGCGGGTGGCTTCTCGATTTGAGGAGATGCGCTTCTGCAAGACTTGTCCCCGATCGTGCTGCATCTGCAAGCCTCGCGCGCGAAACTGCTGTCCGTCGCTGAAGATATCAGCGACCAGCGCTGGCGCGAATCGCCTGCGCCGGAGCGTTGGTCGGCAGCCGAAGTGGTTGCGCATGTGGCGATGGTCGAAGAACGCACAATTTACGGGATGAAAAGACTGCTGCAATCCGCGCCGCGACCGGTGCCGCTGCGGAAGCATTTCCACCTGCCGCTGGCGATCGCTACCTGGCGCGGGCGCAAAGTGCGCACGCCGATCCCGCTGGATGCCAAGCGCGTTTGCGACAAGCGCGAGTCCTTAGCGGGGTTGAATGCAACGCGCGAAGCCACGCTGGCATTTATTGAATCAACGCGCGGCAGTGATGTGAGCCTTTTTCACTTTGAGCATCCCTTCCTCGGCAACCTCAACATGTATGAATGGTTCCGCACGATCGGTTACCACGAATTGCGCCACGCGAAACAAATCCGTGAACTTGTAGAAACATTCCACCTGTAGACTTTCCTTTCCTGTTTGAGGCAACAATGTTCAATCGAGAGCTTCGGAGTGAATTCGCCTGTTGCGCTGTCAAACCCTAGAGAAATCGAGGGTTCGGCCCATACGGATTATGAAGGGTTCCAGGCGTCTAGAACGGAAGGACTATTGCATGGAGCTCTAGCAGCGTTTAATTTGGTGTCAGCATCGAAGGAAGCAGGAGGCCTGGTGATGGTGAGAATCAAGGTAAGCCAGAAAATCTTCACCGAAGACGAAGTCGTCTCCCTCACGGGCATCTGCACCGACCATCTGCGAAAGATGGCGCAGAATAAGCACCTCGGCACGATCGCGCGCGCGGCGGAAGCGGCCGGCGCCGAAGCGGAAAAGTGGCTTTTTTCGCACTCCGATCTGATGATTCTCACGGTGCTGCAGCCGCGCTGCGACCACTAATTAAAGTCACCGATCAGCGCCGCTAAATCCGGCGCTTAGCAAGCGCTTTGTCAGGCCTTCCGGGACGCTGGAGGGCCTGTTTTTTTTGCATCTCTCTCCGGACGTTGTGCCCTGCGGCCTGCTCAGGCTATTCTTACTGCGCTCAACCCGACGCGCGGAATTTGCATCCCAGAGTATGGGTGGGGGCTCAGCGCCGAAACAAGTCCTGGCGAATCTCTGAAGCACGGCCCGCTGATGGCGGCAAAACCAAAATTCGAAGGTTGCGTGCAGGAGCTTGTTAGCTCGCTCGTGCTCTTGGGTTTCGCTTTCCTATCCCTGTGCTCGGCAACCCGTGCGCAAACTCCAGCCAATCCGCGCGCTACCACCGCCGCCTCTGCCGCAGCTTCCGCTCCAGCACAAGATGCAACCGAACCAGGCCTGCCGACCGGCAAGAAGCTGATGCTCAAGGACGGCAGCTTCCAACTGGTCCGCGAGTATGAGCTGGACGGCGATCGTGTGCGTTATTTCAGCATTGACCAACGAGATTGGGAAGAGATCCCGGCTGCGCTCGTGGATTGGGACGCCACCAAGAAATCCGCAACGGATGAGTCAGCCCGCAAGGCCGCACTGATCGCCAAAGTGCACGCGGCGGAAGTGGCGCGGCGCGCTGACGCGATGGACGTAGACGCCAGTATCGAAATTGCACCGAAAGTATTTCTGCCGCCGGGCGACGGGCTTTTTGAGTTCGACGGAAAGGCCATTTACCCGCTGACGCAGGCGGAAGCGGACATGAAGTTCAGCAAGACGCAGATGCTCAAGCAGGTGCTGATACCCGTACCCATCGTCCCGACGCGGCACAATATTTCGCTGCGCGGCGCGCGCGCGAAATTCCGGGTGAAGAGCACCCAGACCGAGTTCTACATGCGCACGGCCGACGGGCGCGAGCCGCAACTGGACCTGATCCGCGCGAAGGTACACGGCGACAAGCGCGACCTGGAAAATCTGGACGAGCTTTTCAAGGAGCAGGCCACCACCGGAAAAATATCGATCCCCATCCAGCGGTGGGAGATCGCGCACGGCGTGTACCGCTTCACTCTGGGCGCGAGCCTGGAGCCCGGTGAATATGCGATGGCTGAAATTGTACAAGGCGGAGCGACGAGCTTGTATTTCTGGGATTTTGGCGTAGACGGAAATTCCACGCCGGCCGCGAGCACCTCAAGCAGTAAGCCGAAGTAGCAAGGGCGACGGTCGAGCGGGAGGCGGTCGTTACTTGACTGCGGCGGGTTGCGGCTGGAGAAGTTCGGTAAGCAGAGCTGCCAACGCGGCGATGTGAAACGGCTTTTGCAGTACGGAGGCGCCCTTCTCCGTGAAATGAGCCAGTGTGGCGGGATCCAGCAGCGCGCCGCTCATGAACACGAATTTGGGAGCCGGCTTGCCTTCCCGCGGCTGAACCCGTTTGAAGAACTGCTCGCCATTCAATCCCGGTAGATTGAAATCGCAAATTACAAAATCGTAGCTGTGCGCGGCCAGATGAGGCAGTGCCTCTTCCGAGCTGGACGCGCCCTCGACCGTCATGCCGCGCGCCGAGAGGCCTTCCTGCACGATTTCGCGGATGCTTTCTTCGTCATCCACCACATACACCGAATGTCCGCGCAAGGGTGCCGAGCCGGCCGGGGCGCCGACCGCGGGCCTGATCGCGAGCGCCGGCGCGCTGATTTCTTCCACGAATTCCGGCAGCCACACGCGAAATTCTGCGCCTTTGCCCGGCGTGGATTGCACTTCGATGGATCCGCCATGCTCTTTGACGATCGCCGTGCAAATGGCGAGGCCCAGCCCGGTGCCGCCGCCGGGCCGCTTGGTGGTGAAGAAGGGATCGAAAATTTTGCCGATGTTTTCCGGAGAGATGCCGGGGCCATCGTCCGCGAATACGAACGCGATCTTGCCGTCGGCGTGTTCGACGGAAACGCGCAGCGCGCCACGCTCGCCATGGCTGGTGATGGCTTGCTCGGCGTTGACGATCAAATTCACAAAAACCTGATGCAAGAGCTTGGGATCAGCTTCCAGGGCCAGCGCCGCGGGCGGCGGCGCAAGCTCAATCGAAATATTTTTCTGCGAGAGCGCGGCCCGTTGCTGGTCCACTGCCGCTTGCAGAGCCTCCTCCGGCCGCATTTTCTTGCGCGCCAGCGCGGAAGGCCGCGCATAGGACAGCAGGTTCTGCACGATGACGGCGGCGCGGCGCGCCTGTTTCAATATGATTTCCGTTTGGCGGCGCGTGGCGTCGTCCGCCGCGCGCTCGCGCATCAAATCGCTGACACCGAGAATCGCCGTCAGCGGATTATTCAGTTCGTGTGCCACACCAGACATCATCTCGCCCATGGCTGCGAGCTTTTCTTTCTGCAGATTCTGCTTTTCCGCCGCCTTGGAATCAGTGACGTCGCGCGCTGAGGCCACCACGCCGTTGATGATCCCCGCCGCGTCGTAGAGCGGGCTGGCGCTGGCGCGCATGGCTCGCCAAGTTCCGTCGGCGTGCCTGGTGCGGTATTCGAATTGCGCGTTGAGGGCGCGGCCGCTGGTGAGTCTCTCGAAAGCCTCGCGCAGCTGCGGTACGTCGTCGCGGTGAATCTGCTCGCGCAGCAACTTGCCGACCAGCTCCTGCGCCGGATGCCCGAGAATATCCTCCACGCGCGGGCTGACGAAAGTGAAGCGGCTCTCGAAATCCATCACTGCGATCATGTCTGGAAAGCTGGCCACCAGGCGCCGTACGAATTCCTGCTCCTGATGCAGGCGCGCTTCGATTTCGATTCGCTCGGTGATGTCCACCAGCGTGCCCTGCATGCGGATGGTCCGGCCGAAGGTGTCGCGAATGGCAAATCCCGAAGCCAGACAATGGATGTGCGTTCCGTCTTTGCGGCGGAAGATCACATCCACGTCCTGCACCGCGCCTTGATGGACCACCTGGTGTACCAAGGCGTCGCGTTGTGCGGGGTTCGCGTAAATTTCACGGAAATTCAGCTCCTTCAGTTCCTCTTTGCTCTCGTATCCCAACATGCGAACGAGCGCCGGATTGGCATCGAGCAATGTTCCTTCCGGAGTGGTGAAGAAAATTCCTTCGCGCAACGATTCGAACAGCTCGGTAAAGCGAATTTCGGATTCGTGCTGTGAGGTTACGTCGCGAACCCAGCCGCATACCGACGTCACATGCTCGTCGTCAGTCAGTGCCTGCAGCCAGCAATCGTAGAAGCGGCGGCGCGGATCGCTTTTCAATTGGATCGAAATGCGCCCGGCCCAATGTCCCTTGTGCAGAAAGGCATCGCGGCTGCGGATAGCCTCCGCTATCGTGGGCACAGCGATAAATTCATCCAACCGGTGACCGATCAGATCTTGAAACGAGACGCCCAGAATTTCGACGAAGCGCCGATTGGCGACGCGGATTTCACCGTCGAGCGAAATCGTGAAGACCGCGTGGTCCAGGCTGTCGATCAGTTCGCGGTAATTCAGCTGCGACCGGGAAATTACTTCGACGAGCTTCTTGAACTGCGCTTCGGTGGAAGCGCCCGCGGCGCCCGGCGCTGGCTGCGCTGGTGGCTCTTGCCGGGGCGCGCGTTTTCGGGCCTGCGGCGGCGATTGGGTTGGGATTCGTTTGGACATGCGGACACCCGGGCGCCTTCTCCCCCGGAGAAAGCCACAAGGTTTCGTCCTTCCCATTAATTTTACTGACTGTGCGCGCTACAGAGGAAAAGAAAGCTGCGGCATATGCCAAGTTACATAACAGGCCGGAAGGACAGGGCGAATGGGTCCGTGTTGGGATGGCGAGAGAAGGCAACCTCAAACTCGCCCAGCTAAGGCTGGCCGCTACAAGGTAAAAGCGCGACAGCACGAGCGTTGATCCGCAAAAAAAAGGGGGCGCCGCGAAACATCGCAGCGCCCCTCGCCTGGAAAGCGCGCCACCCGCGGGCTCCCAGGGTTGAATTGTAAATTGCGTCTAGCTTTCGGCTACAGCGTCCGTATCCTTGCGCAGGAAATCGAGCGCTGCCGCTTCTTCCGGCGTAAGCTCCGGCTCCATGGATTCCGGCTCTTCCTTGGGGATTTCGGTGAGGAGCTGAATGTTGCGATAGCGCTCCAAACCGGTTCCCGCCGGAATCAGACGGCCCATAATCACGTTTTCCTTCAAGCCGCGCAGGTAATCCACCTTCCCTGAAATCGCCGCCTCGGTAAGGACGCGGGTCGTCTCCTGGAAGCTGGCCGCGGAGATGAACGAATCCGTGGACAACGACGCCTTGGTGATGCCGAGGAGCAAAGGACGCCCGGTAGCCGGCCGCCCGCCGTCGCGGATCACACGATCGTTCTCCTCGCGGAAGCGGAACTTGTCCACCTGCTCCTCCAGAAGGAACGTCGTATCGCCCACGTCCTCGACCTTCACCCAGCGCATCATCTGCCGCACGATGCACTCGATATGCTTGTCGTTGATGTTCACGCCCTGCAACCGGTAGACCTCTTGAATCGAGTTCACCAGGTATGCCTGGGTGTACTTTTCACCGAGGACGGCGAGAATATCGTGCGGGTTCAGCGGACCGTCAATCAACGGTTCGCCGGCCGCAACGTGCTCGCCTTCCTGCACGTTGATGTGCACGCCGCGCGAGATCGAATATTCCTTGATGGTTTGCGCGACGCCCTTGCCGTCTTCGCTTTCGACGTAAATCTTGCGCTGGCCCTTGACGATTTCGCCGTACTTCACGACGCCATCAATTTCGCTGATAACCGCGGGATCCTTCGGCTTGCGCGTTTCGAACAGTTCCACGACGCGCGGCAAACCTCCGGTGATGTCCTTGGTCTTGGTGGTCTCGCGCGGGATCTTCGCGAGCACGTCGCCGGGTTGCACCTCGTCGCCATCGACGACCATCAAGTGAGCGCGCGATGGCATCAAGTACTTCTTGGTGCGGCCCTGCGCTCCGCGGATCAAGATCGTGGGCTGGTGTTTTTCATCGCCCGGCGGCAGCGTGACGACCAGCTGCGACAACCCGGTGACTTCGTCCACCTGCTCTTCGATCGTGATACCCGCTTGCAAGTCCTTGAACTGCACCGCGCCCGCGGTTTCCGTGAGAATCGAGAAGGTGTAGGGATCCCACTCGACCATGGTCTGGCCGAGAGTGACCGGCTGCCCGTCCTCGACCTTCAGGCGCGCGCCATAAACGACATGGTGACGCTCTTTCTCACGGCCCTTTTCGTCAACGACAGCAATCAAGCCGGACCGGTTCATGGAAACGATCTGCTTGCCGCGGCCTTCGACGACCTTCAGGTCGATGAACTTCACGAAGCCGTTGTTGCGCGCTTCGACCTTGGACTGTTCGGTCACGCGTGTAGCCGTGCCGCCGATGTGGAAGGTGCGCATGGTCAACTGCGTGCCGGGCTCGCCGATAGACTGAGCCGCGATCACGCCGATGGCTTCGCCCATTTCCACGAAGCGTCCGGTAGCCAGGTTACGGCCGTAGCAACGCCCGCAAACTCCGCGGCGTGATTCGCAGGTCAACACCGAGCGAATTTTCACGCGCTCGATGCCGGCTGCTTGAATCGAGTTCGCCAGTTCTTCGGTGATTTCCTGGTTGATCTCGACGATCACGTTGCCTTCGTAGTCCTTGATCTTCTCGAGTGACACGCGACCCACCACGCGATCGCGCAACGGCTCGACTTCGACGCCGGCTTCCAAAATCGGCTCCACGTAAATGCCGTCTGCCGTGCCGCAGTCGAACTCATTGATGATCACGTCTTGCGCCACGTCCACCAGCCGCCGCGTCAGGTAGCCCGAATCGGCCGTCTTCAGTGCCGTATCAGCCAGACCCTTACGCGCGCCGTGCGTCGAAATGAAGTACTGCAGCACGGTCAAGCCCTCGCGGAAGTTGGAAGTGATCGGCGTCTCGATGACTTCGCCCGAGGGCTTGGCCATCAATCCGCGCATGCCGGAAAGCTGGCGGATCTGCTGTTTCGAACCGCGCGCTCCGGAGTCGGCCATCACGTACACCGGGTTGATCACGCCCTGCTTGTCCTGCTCTTCCAGGGCCTTGAACATTTCGTCCGCCACTTTTTCCGTGACATCCGACCAGATGGCGATGACCTTGTTGTAGCGTTCGCCGTTGGTGATGGCGCCGTCCAGATATTGCTGCTGGACTTTCACCACCTCATGCTCGGCCGTATCCACCAGCTTGAATTTCACGCTGGGGATGACCATGTCGCTGATGCCGATGGAGACTCCGGACTTCGTCGCATACAGGAAGCCGAGTTCCTTCAGCTTGTCGAGCGCCAAGACCGTCTTTTCCAGGCCGAAGCGCAGGTAGCAATATTGCACGAGCGCCTGCACGCCCTTCTTCTTCAGCAAGCCGTTGATGAACGGCATGTCCGTGGGCAGGTGATCGTTGAAGATCACGCGGCCAACGGTGGTGTTCAGGAACTGCTTGGTGAGGTTGATCGGCTCGGTGTGCGATACGTCCTGATCGTCGTATGCGTTGGTGAGGTCGATCAGTTCGCCGGTGTAGCGCATGCGAATCGGCGTGAGCAATTCCACTTCGTTCGCTTCGAGCGCCATGACGACTTCTTCTGGTGAGCCGAACGCGCGGCCTTCGCCCTTGGCCTGTGGCTTGGACTTGGTCATGTAATAGATGCCGAGGACCATGTCCTGCGTGGGCACCGCCAGCGGATAGCCGTTCGCCGGCGAAAGGATGTTGTGCGAGCTGAGCATCAACACCGACGCTTCCACCTGCGCTTCCGGCGACAGCGGAATGTGCACGGCCATCTGGTCGCCGTCGAAGTCCGCATTAAACGCGGTGCAAACGAGCGGGTGAATGCGGATGGCCTTGCCTTCCACCAACACGGGCTCGAACGCTTGGATTCCCAAGCGGTGCAGCGTCGGAGCGCGGTTCAGCAGCACGGGATGTTCGCGAATTACGTCTTCCAGAATGTCCCACACGACCGGTTCCTGCGCTTCCACCAATTCCTTGGCCTGCTTGATGGTGGTGCAGTGTCCGGCGGCTTCCAGCTTGTGATAGATGAACGGCTTGAAAAGCTCCAGCGCCATTTTCTTCGGCAGACCGCACTGATGCAGCTTCAGTTCGGGGCCGACGACGATGACGGAGCGTCCGGAGTAGTCCACGCGCTTGCCGAGCAAGTTCTGGCGGAAACGGCCTTGCTTGCCCTTCAGCGTGTCAGACAGCGACTTCAGCGGACGATTGTTCGTGCCGCGCAGCACGCGTCCACGGCGGCCGTTATCGAACAGCGCGTCAACAGCTTCCTGGAGCATGCGCTTTTCGTTGCGCACGATTACATCGGGCGCGTGCAATTCCATCAGCTTCTTCAACCGGTTGTTGCGATTGATCACGCGGCGATACAGATCGTTCAAGTCCGAAGTGGCAAAACGTCCGCCATCCAGAGGTACCAGCGGACGCAGCTCGGGCGGCAGAACCGGAATCACGTCCAGAATCATCCACTCCGGCTTGTTGCCGCTCTTGCGGAACGCTTCCAGCACCTTCAGCCGCTTGGCGAACTTGATGCGCTTCTGCAGGCTGGGGTCAATCTTCATCTTCTCGCGCAATTCTTCCGAGAGCTTGTCCACTTCCACGCGGCGCAGCAATTCCTTGATGGCTTCGGCGCCCATCCCGTAGGTGAACTTTCCGGGATATTCCTTCTGCAGCTCGCGCA